>ERZ840517.599-NODE-599-length-46854-cov-3.808436_pt1 | contig 46854 bp, 29 predicted proteins | sample MGYA00519876_ERZ840517 | MGnify/ENA primary metagenome ERZ840517 (study PRJEB31850, sample SAMEA3708882) | human gut metagenome | biome: human gut; feature: human-associated habitat; material: faeces | place: China | collected 2014 ... | reverse complement strand
AACAACCGTCTGCTGGCGGTTACCGACCATCTGCTGACCAAGAACGTAGTTCACATCAAATTTGCCGGTGATCGCCGGAGTTGCGCCACGGGCAGGAACGATCAACTGCACATGATTAGCTGCAAGCATGGCAAAGATCGGCTCCCAGATATATACATCCTTTGCCGCGCCAAATGGGTTATCAATAAAGATCGTCTTTGTAGAGATCTCACCCTCCGCGCCATAAGAATACATACCTGCAATATAATTGATGATCGCAACCAGGAACTGAATGTAGATACCCTGTGACTGTCCGGTACTACCAACCGCTTCTTCATAACGAAGATACCGGCTCTGCTCCTTGATACGCTCTCTCTTATATAGTTTCAGCTTGATCGCATTCATGTCTGTGACCATTACGCCAAATAACCGCTTCAATGCAAGACAGTCACGGATATAACGGACACGCTTTCTCTCATCCTCATAGGCATCTGCGCCCTTTACGATATCGTCAATATAATCAGACATACGCTGTGCAAGGAATTCTTCTTTCACATATGGGATCGTCAGATCAACCATACGGATGACTTCTTCTCCAACGGTGATCTTCGATAATTTTGGAAGCTTCTCAAGTTCGGTCTTTACATCCATACAACGCTGTAAACACTGACTGCAAAAATTCTCCTTGATCGCAACCATATCTTCGATTCCTTTTTCCACTCTTTCCTTTTCCAGATCGATATAGGAAATGATCTGTAACAGGCTTTCAAGTAACGCCTTTGCATCATAGTAGTTTTCAGGTATGATGACATCTCTGCGGATCGTTTCTGCCATCTCGAATACACCCATTTCACTGAGTGCTTCCGCTGTCTGTCCCTTGAACCGCATCAGTTCATTTCTTGTCTTTTCCAGATTCTTGCGGCTTCTGTCATATCGTAACAAACTGGTCTCAAATGCCTGTCGCAGCTCCTCTTTTCCGGCTTCTAACAGCTTACCATTTTCTACATTGATGTCATTTGTATCCACGATACGTTTTACATCTTTATAAAGCTCGATCATATAGCCCTGCTCTTTGTTACAGGTCTCATATTTCTCTGCTGTCTTCTTATAACTCTGTTCCAGCTCGGCAAGGATCTGATCGCCCTGTGCGATCGCCTGCTCTGCTTCACTTAGAGAAATCTGTTCTTCTGCATATGCATCTTCACCATAAGTCTTTTTCAGACTGGCAACCGCATATTCGATATTTCCTTCCAATCTGCCGGAAGCCTTTGATACATTCTTCAGTTCTTCCGCCATGGATGCTGATACCAGTTCCAGACGCATCAATTCATCAGAAAGTGCCTGTAACTGCTGTTCAGATGTGGCAAATAACTGTGTCTGTGCTTCCAGATCCGAAAGTTTCACGCCACGCTTCTCGATCGTATGCAGGATACGATCCATTGACTGTGACAATGCCTGAACCAACTTCTTCTTATCCTCTACATCCGGTGCATTTTTATTTGCTACTGCATACATCGCCATAAATTCTGTCTCCAGCACTTCATCAGAGATCGTAAGGATCTCGATATCCCGTCTGGATACATCTTCCGTTTCCTGTCCAAGTGCCACCTGAATCTTCTGCTTTGGATCCAGTGACACATCTACTTTTCCATCCTCCGGGTAATAAGGTTTAAAATAATTCTGCCATTTATCCTGTATATCCTGAATACTGTTTGCGATCGCAAGCATCCGTGCCTCCGTCTCGCTCACAGTTGTATTCCATCTGACTGCATCCCGCTTCAGTTTCTCGATCTGTCCGGTGATCCGCTGTTCTTTCTGAACATTCTCCGTATAACGGGATTCTTCCTCAACTGCCAGATCAGAAAGCTCCTTAATACGAAGCAGGATTGATTTGTCTTCCTCCAGCTCATGCAGCTTTTCTTTTACGGATGCCTCATCTTCTTTCTGCTGGGTGATCCGGCTTGTCCGTTCTGTTATACGATCCTGAAGCTCACGGACCTCATCCTTTTTATTTAACAGATCCTGATTCAACTTTCGTTCGATATCTGCCGCATCCAGGTGCCTCTCATCTGCCAGATGACTGACAAATGCCAGATCTTCCCGGTAGGTTGCAAGCTTCTCATCAATCAGGGATATCTCATCCTCAAGGCCACGAATCTGGATCGTCAGTTCTTCTTTTAACGATTTCAGAATCTCATCGTCTGTAAAATATTCTCCTTTTCTGCAGACCATAACGGCATTTTCGTTTAAGGTAACTGCCTTTTCAGACAGGTCATCCATATCGTAGATCAAAACCATTTCATTGTCTGTCTGAATCGAATCCAGATTGATATCCTCTGCAATATCAGCAAAATTCTTCACGACTACTCCATACGGAAGTGCTCTGTTTTTCTTCAAGATCTCCGACCGCTGCTCCGACTTAAGTGCTGCCAGATAATCAGCTCCGTGCATCGCCATATGTCCATGTCTGGTCACGATATAATCAATAACTGCCGATGCTCCTGCACTCGGTCCGAATAAACGTCCGGATTCCAGATATTTGCGTCTTGCAAGCTGTCGGTCAATCTCCTGTTTTCTGGTGATCGTCTCGGTCAGCGTTCCTGTGATCCTTGCATTGATCGCATCTATGATTTCTTCTGCTTTCTCTACACTATATACCGCCATAATGCTTTCTAACTTCTTAGCTGCCTGACGATATTCCTCTGCATCCAGATGGCTTGTCTCATATTCTTTTTCCAGTGTTTCCAGACTGTTTTCCGCAAGTGACAACCGATAACGGTCTTCAAATACCTGCTCCTGATCTTCCCGTATGCTCTCTGCAAGTGCCTGTAAGGATGCCTCAAATTCTGCTGCCTTTTCTTCGGATGCTTCGATCACGTTTGCCGCATCCGACACAACAAGCAGGGCAACCTGTGAGGTCAGCTCGGATATCTTGTTATTTAAGGACTGTAATTTGTCCGAAGCCGCTTTCCGATTATCCCCGGATACAGCCAGCTCGATCTCGCCCTCTTTGATACATTTCATGCAGTAATCAGCCTCTTTCACTGCATACTCATGCGACTGTTCGACCTCTTCCTTTGCCAGAAGAAGCTCTTTCAAACGCGCATCATCCCGAAGCTTTCTGTTATAGGCATAGACCGTCATTTTCTCACGGTCTGCCCCGGTATTCTGTAAGATATGATCGATGATCTTCTGATTCTCGGATAACTGTTTTCTGTCTTCCAGATACCCCAGATAATCATTGATACTTTCTTTCATATTCATATCCTGCTTTAATGCCGATACCTGTCGTTCATTTTCAGCAAGATTTGCATTTAACTGTTCTGACTTATCCCGGAGCTCCTGCAGACGGAAACCATCTCTGGTGATCTTCAGATTCTCCAACCGCTTCTTCTGGCTTTCCTTCTGTTCAAATGCAGTCTGTTTTGCCACAAGCATTTCTTCCAAATGTTCATTTTCTCTCGATGTCAGTTCTTTTCCCGTCACATAGATATCCGCAAGCTGCCTTGTGATATCTTCGTGTGCCTCGTACTGGTTAATACAGGAATTGACCTTTGCCTGCAGGACATTGATCAGCTCGATCTGATGATCGAAGTTCGCGATATCCCGTTTCTTCTGTGCCAGCACGTTCAATTTATCCTTAATATCAAGCAGCGTTTCTGCCATCGTGCTCTCATCCCCATCCCTACCGGTACGGGTCAGAAATGCTTTCTCTATGATCTCCTCGATCAGCAGATCTTCTACTACTTTTCTGGTCGTCTTATAATTCGTCTCAAAATAAGTACGGACATGACCCTCTGTCTTATTGATTCCACGGATGATCTCCCAGTGGCTCTCATGCAGACCATATTCGCTGATGAACCGCTGGTACTCCCCTTTCCGCTCAAATAAGCGCACTTCAAGGCTCATATCCTTATGTCCAAGCTCCTTAATGTAGGATTTTAGACCACTGTATGTAATTCTTTCATTACCATTTGCCAATGGAAGATTAATGATATCGTTCTTATTATAATCCCGATAGAAAATGCAGTAATTGAAATACTCGATCGCCGCCGTCTGTCCGTCCTGTGATGCTCCCTCGTCGGATTCCTTTGCTTTCCTGGCACAGAAGCCGGTCGTCATGTAGCGGTATCCATCCTTGATATCCGCGTCGTCTAATTTCCATTCGATCAGGGAATGAATAGTCGTATTGCCGCCACCATTCCGGAATAATTTCTCGATCGGCTGCTTATCATCTAACGTACAATTCGGTATCAGATTCTGAAGCAGAAGAAGCATCAGCACACTCTTTCCTCCACCGTTTGCAAGGTCATAAAGCGTGTTCTTGCCATACATACGCATCGAAAAATCATCGTACTGCTGTGTACCAAAGTTGTATTTTACATTATTTACCCGTATTCGGTTAATGCACGGCATCCTCTTCACCTCCAAGCAGCTGATACAGACGTCCCCTGTATTCTTCAAAATAATTCTCACATAACGCCTTGAACCGATCGGTCGGATAGTAGCGTTCTTCGTTCTCGACAAATAATTTCTGGCTGACCATAAAGTTAAATGTCAGCTTCACATAACCGGATTTGGATGCCTTTGACGCCTTCGTCTTTTCTCCGTCATAGACTGCATGACTGACTGCCGGAAGCTCATCCCACAGCAGCCCAACCGCTTTAAAGCTCTCTGCCCCGACATCCTCTGCGGAAAATACAGACAACCGCTTCGTCACATCTGCCAGATATTTGTCCGCCTCTTCGATCACCTTTTCCGGCTTGATAAATTCACGGAACTGATAGCTTCCGGAATCTTTATAAAAATACAGCAGGATCACATACATGAGGAAATAGCACAGGAACAATTCTTTATTCAGCCGCAGTCCAAGTATGCGCTTCATATCGTCATTTGTATAACCAAATACCCGGTTACCTTCACCCGGAGTGATATAAAGTGCTTCGTTGTATTCGTAAATACTCAGATTCAGTTTCTTTAACAGATTGCCTACAATCTCGTAGACCTCTGCATTTCCATAATAATCTTCGTACAGAGCACTGTTTTCTCTGCTTGCTTTCGCGATCGTTTCGCCCTGTATCAGTCTGGCGTAGATCTCAATCGCCTTATCCAAATTTCTGCTGTCCATCTTTTTTCCTCACATGTATTTTTATTGCAATTCAAATATTATGTTCGTAACATACATATCTGCTCCAACCGGGATCTCCTCAGTGCTGTCAAAGGTCAGCGTGAAGCGCATATCTTTGTATGGCTCAAATGAGATATCCGGAGCATAAGCATCTTCCGAATAAATATCCGGTACGCTTACAGTTGAAATGCTATCGGCTGTAGCCTGTGGTATCTGCTGCTCTCCGATGCTGTCCCGCACCTTCTGATATTCCCGAATACTGTCAACTACCAGCTTTTCAAGCATGGTATCCTGCTTCTTTAACATCCGGCTGATATCATATTCCTTCTTCTGTGCCAGATGGGTAAGGAATGCGTAATAATCGGCATTCTCATAGATTTCTTTTCCAAATCGTATCTCTAGGAATCCGTTGAATTCTTTCAGGCTGAGCTTCTTCCAGCGGGCAAGCACATCCATCAGTTCAAAGAATAACTTGCCATAGTTTCTGCCGGAGCGTTCTTCTTCAATCTCGTCCTCGTAACGGAAGTTCGCATTTACATCTTCTTTCTTTGCTGTCACCATCTTCGCCTCATCCTCTGATTTGAGCGTAAGAAGATTGTCGATCGATGTCATCGAGAACGACTTCGTGATCGCCGGTGCAAATAAAGGAGCAAGAATCATGCCCATCTTATCCGGCCGATCCTCCCTGATCATCTTCTGTAATTCCTTTTCAAAATCAAATACCGGACGCAGACGCTTTAACTTCGCCTTCTGAATAATGTTGTCCGATATATTCTGTAATTCCATGGTGCTGTTGATCAGATTTCCATGCTTTAATATGGTCTTCTTCAATTCCAGCTCCAACTGACTGATTTCATCCAACAACGCAGAACCTTTTGTCAGATGGTCAAAGTTTGCTTTTGCAACCGCTTTATCGACCAGTGCCTTGTTCTTCGCAAATAATTTCTGTTCCTCGGAAAACCATTTGCCAACCGTCTTCATGTATTTCTCATAGGCTTCTGCCCCGGCAAATACATCGTAAGAAAGCAGGTCTACGATATCGTCTTTTTCTCTTACAAGCCGGTTCACTTCGCTGTTGATCCGCTTGACAACCTCGATACCGCCTTTGAAATTCTCTCCGGTGATCATCTTCTCAAGCAAAACCTGTTCTACATTGATCTTGCTCTCGTCCTTGATCTCCTTGGTATCAAGATAAAATTCTATCCCATCCGCCGTTATGTAATAGAGCACTTTTCCATCCGTGATCCGGCTGTCGATCAGTCTGACACGTCCGGTCTTCTTCTGCTTCTTACCCGGATCGTAAAATGTAAATTCAAATGCTTTTCCGTCATTTCTGATCTTGTCAAATATATATAAGATCAGGTCTGCCATATCCTCGTCCTCAATCTCAATATCGAAATCACGGATCAGTAGTTCTTTTATAAATGCTTCGCACTGAGGATATGTGATGTCCCTCTCGTTGAAGTTATTTTCCTCAATAAAAAAACGCAGTACCGCCATGGTGATATATCCCATATCCAGACTGTTATATCGTCCATCCTTGTACTGTGTAAATGCAGTTTCTGACAACACAAAAAACGGGTAGTATTTTCTTAAGTTATACATTCTCGCATTATGTTCTTCGATTATGTCATTGATCATCACGTACTGCTTTGCCACTGTTTCTACTCCCTGTTTTGTGTGCTTTATTTTCTGTTTTTCTTAAAAAATCACGGACACATAACATGCCCGTGATTTTTCAATACCTATTCGCCCATCATCTGTTTAAAAAATAATTACCTGAATCAGTCCTGCTTTGCAAGATTTTCTTTGTCTACTTTGTAAACCATAAGACGAAGAAGATAGTATGGCATTCTTCTATTTCCAAGTTCCCAGTCCTGTACAGTTCTATACGGTATCTCGAAATACTCAGCAAATTCGCGTCTGTTCATTCCTGTAGACTTTCTTAATTCTAATAATTCTTCACCTGATGTCATAGTCTGTGTCCCTCCTGTATCATTCCTATGTGCATTCTTTCTGAAAAAAAAAGAATGCTTTCATTCAATATTATTTCAAAATTCAGCACAAAATAAATTCTACAAGAATCCAACCCTAACCTCATGTATATTCTACAATATAACGGTCGGCATGACAATAGAATTTGTTAACACATTAAAAAAATTTTTTATATGCGTGTCCTTTAGATAATTTAAACATTTTGTCCATTGACTTTATGATATAACCGGAAAATAATGAAATTAATTTTTTAAATTATACATTGATATGCATGGGATACCTTTAACATTACCAATCAGGGGACGCTTCCGCTCGTTTCGGTCTGCAGCGGTACTAAGATGCCGCTAATGCGCCATCTAAGGACCGGCGACCTCAAATGCCCCTGCATTGGTAAGTTAAGATATCCCAACGCATAATTCACACAATATAAAAAAATTAATTTCATTATTACACAGGGGGTGTTATGTATGTTGAATAATCGAATTATAAAGGAAAAGCCATCGGACGAGGAAATGAATACACGGTTAAAGGCTTTGCAGAAAAAGCTGGCGGCGCAGACGCTGGCTGTCCGGGAACACAAGCTTCCGGTCATCGTTCTGGTAGAAGGCTGGGGTACTTCCGGCAAAGGCAGTCTGGTCGGACGGATCATCAACAATATCGATCCACGTTTTTACCGGGTTGCATCGCTGGAAAAGGTCAGAGAAGAGGACAGGCGGAAACCATTTCTCTGGCGATTTGTAAAAGAGATACCGGAAGCCGGCAATTTTGTCTTTATGGATTCCGGCTGGATGGATCAGCTTACGCGTGAATACGCACACAAAGAATTGTCAAAAAAAGACTACGAGCTTCGAATTGCCAATGTTCGGAGATTTGAACGGCAGCTGACCGATAACGGCTATCTGGTTGTCAAATTCTTCCTGAACATCTCGAAGAAAGAACAGAAGAAACGGATCCGGACGCTTGCCGATGATCCTGCAACCAAATGGAGAGTGACCGATACCGACCTGGCACAGAACAAGCATTATGACAAATACATGGACATCTTTGACAAATTCTTAGATGCTACCGATTCTTCCCGCGCGCCATGGTATATCATCGATGGCTGCTCCAAGAAATGGGCGGAGCTTCAGGTTCTGGAAATCCTGACCGAGGGAATCGATGTTGCCCTACAGAATCATTCACTGGCAGTTCCGATCCCGCAGAATGTATTCCCTCTTATGGACATGCCGAAGCTGTCAGATATCTCTTTACAGGACAAGACGGTATCTGATGAAGAATATTCCAAACGTCTGAAAGAATTACAGGGAAAACTTCGAGAGCTGCACAACAGCATTTACCACAAAAAGATTCCTGTCATCATTGCATACGAAGGTTGGGATGCTGCCGGAAAAGGCGGCAATATCAAGCGTGTAACGGAAGCATTAGATCCTCGCGGTTACGAAGTATTTCCGATCGCAAGTCCTCTTCCGTATGAAAAATCCCGACATTTTCTCTGGCGTTTCTTCACCAGGCTTCCACGCTCCGGTCATGTAGCCATCTTCGACCGAACCTGGTATGGCAGAGTCATGGTAGAACGGATCGAAGGATTTTGCAGTGAAAATGACTGGAAACGTGCTTACAACGAAATCAACGAATTTGAAAAAGAACTGTATGACTGGGGTGCTGTGATCATCAAATTCTGGATACAGATTGATAAAGACACCCAGCTTGAACGATTCACGCTGCGTCAGAATACACCGGAAAAACAATGGAAGATCACAGATGAGGACTGGCGGAACCGTGAAAAATGGGATCAATACGAAACAGCCGTCAATGAAATGCTGCAAAAAACAAGCACCACCTATGCTCCATGGCACATCATCGAATCAGTCGATAAAAAATATGCCCGGTTAAAAACCCTGGAGATCATAGTTGATGCTATAGAAAAAGCTATATCTTAATGAATCTTTGTCTTCTGGTAGTCGATCATGACATCATAGATCCGTTCACAGTTGTCATGGTCGTCAAACCGGAAGAAATCATCGGCACGTCTGCGATACTCCGGTTTCATCTCGCAGTTATTCTGCATATAAGAGATCAGAACATCGATCAATTCGTCGTTGTCCTCGCAGATCTCGCCAAATCCCATCGTATCATAGTGGAAGGTTCCTTCCTCATAATGCTTCGGTATATCGTGATGATGCAGGTAGACCACCGGCTTACGCATATAAGCGAAATCAAACTGAACGCCGGAGAAATCTGAAACCATCAGACTGGATTCCCGGAACACCTTCTCATAATTGACACCGGAATGTCCATGAACGGCAACCGCCGGAATGATCTCTACCGAAGGATTCTTATCAAAATCATCGATCTGCGGGCTGACGATCGGATGAAGTACATAGACGATCTTATAATTATATTTCTTTGCCGCAGCGATCAGACGCTCATCATTAATAAGGCTGTTATATACCTGATAATAGGTTGTCTCCTTAAAAAGTGGATTGTAGTCACGGCTCACACCCTCATTCTTTGTAACCGGAACTGCTGCCTGCATCCGCCAGGTCGGGGATAACAGGATCTGCCGTTTATCTTCATTTATAAGTCCATCATAACGCGGTACTCCGGTCAGCTTCAATGCATCATAACCCTCATAGCCGTAGATCGGCTTCGACAGATTTTCAATCTCATATTTAGATGCACAGAAATACAACCGTGTATTATCTCTCAACCGGTTCTGCGCAACTGCAATCTTCTGGATAGACATACCATGCTGGACACAGGCTACATGGAAGTTCATCAGATCACGGATCAGTGCCGAATTGATCGTACCGAAATCATTAAATGCGTAGACGGTAGAGTTTGACACGATCACCATATCCGCATACAAAAATGCATACCGGTGCTTGATGCTTCTCCGTTTGACCGGCTTCATACCTTCGCGTTCCAGACGTGCGTAATCTTCCGATGCCCCATCTGCCAAATAATAGCATTTGATGCCATCCTTCTTGCTTCTTGCATATTTGTACATGTATTCTGCGGAGTCCCCCGCCTTATATATCTTATCAAAAAAGAGCCAGATCGGACGATGCTTTAAAACCGGCTTTGCCTTTAAGAACGCCCGGACAATGATAAACTTAATAACCTTCTTCTGTCCGGTTGCAAACATATCCCGCCATAACGTCAGTTCTCTGCCTGCGATCTTCCCATGCTTTACCGGATCAACCTTCATGATATTGGCTTCTGTCTTATACATATACAGCTTCTTATTGATCTTCCAGTAGCTGTGACGGAAACGGTCGCACAAACGGCTGAAATGAGAATCGAATTCCAGAGTGACCGGAAGATCCTCTACCGACATTCCCATCGTTTCACCATTTTCAAAGACATCCGCCCGGACTCTTGTTACATAAGCCAGTTCTGTTTCCTGTCCATATGGAAGCTCCACCCGGATCGTAAATGCCCGAAGCTTGAAGATCGACATACCAAATGCTTTTGTATGTGCATACCGCTCATTATATTCTGCCGGATAGAAGCGGTCACCGACCAGAACACCAAACTCTGCTCCATTCATCAAAAGAATAGGCGATAACCGTCCTTCAATCGTAAGCTCTGTGTGATCCTCCATATCTTTATTGTCCATAAACTGAATGTCCGCCGTCGGCTTCGTAAGCTCTCCAATCTGGATATCATTATAGCTGTAGCAGCCATCTGCAAAATCAAATTCCAGACCGGTGTCCTTATACTTTAAGATCAGCAATACCCATACCAGACAGTCTTCATTCTTCATATCCACATGGTATCCCTGATTCTCACAAATGATCGAATCATCTATATAAGAGAGCACTTCCCCAAGCCTCCACAAAAAAGCCTCGCCGTCGGTCTCTTCAAATAAATGCTTGTTCAGGTTATCGAGATTTGCCTGGATCACATATTTTACAATGAACAGTGCATGCTGCATAACAAGCATCTGCAGGGTTTCCTGATGGATGGACATTTCCTTTAACCATTCGATCAACTGATCAACGGTATCCTTATACCATGCCCGGTCATAGATTCCTTCAAAAAAGGTCTTATCCCCTTCAAAGCTGTTTTTCAAAGTATAGTCAACACCATCGATATAATAGAGCTTCTCATCCAGACAGGCTCTTGCCTGAACCGCAAACAGCCATTTTAATACCGGAAATGATCCCTTTACCAGAACGTCCTCCAATGTATGCGCAGGGCTTCCGAATGTCACATTTGCATCCTGTCCGGCATTCTGTATTCCGGCAGAACTACTCTGTATTCCGGCATCTGCGATCTCCATCAACTGATTTAACAGGCTTCCCTTAAACACCATACCGAATGGTGTAAATCCGTGCAGGAATCTTAAAATCTCCGTAGAGATCACACCATTTGTAAGCTGCTCATAGACACCATGAAATTCCTGATCTCTGTCCAGCTTCTGCGCAAGCCAAGGCGCATGCTTTCCTTTCTCGCGATATGCGGAAAACGGTGCATACATGATTCCCTTCTTGCCGTTCCTACTCGGTCCGTATTTCTTCGGCAACAGAAAGATATCTCCGTTCCTGTGGTCATCAACAAAGGTCACGATACGCGCAAAATCCTCATCTGAAAGGATATCGCCCTCTTCCATCAAAAGGAACATCCCCTGCTCATCAAATTTTCCATGTATACTGAAGCTGTCCGCTCCGACTACGATCCTGTTTACCAACTGCCACGTCCTCCTGTTTTCTTTATCCCAGACTTTCCTGTAATGCAAATAACTGCTGCTACCATAGAACAGATCGTCCCCTGCAGCAGCAATTTCTGCTTATTTCTTCCAATCTTTATCTTGTATACTCCATGCTCTTCATCATGCGGGTATACATTTCCTCCAGACCGATCACCGGCTTCCAGCCAAGTGCCTGAAGTTTATCTGAATTCAAGCGCATATTTACATCCGGTGCATAGCCAAATGTCATGGCGCTTTCCGGTATGTCAAATACAACCTTAATCTCATTATTTGCCAGTTTCTCTGCAACCATCTTTGCCATATCTCCGATCGTGATATGTGCTTCCGGATGCGCTACGGTATAGGCTTCACCATCATTTCCCTTTACAAGAAGGAGCAGAATACCCATAACGGCATCTCTGGTATAGCAGTAGTTACCAACGGATTTTCCGGCTGTGTGCAGAACAATATCCGTCTTATTCATAGCAGCCTTTGCAAACTGTGCAAATACACGATTCTCTTCATAGCTGATACCTGCGCCAAATGTCTGTGACAGTCTTGCAATACGAACCGGCAGCTTATACTCACTTGCGTAAGAAGAACACATACATTCGCAGAGACGTTTGCCCTCCGGATAACAGCTTCTTGGATTGTGGATATCAATGTATCCCAGATCATCTTCTTTTACATATGGCTTTTCAGGATCCGGTGCACCAAATGCTTCCATCGATGATATATATACAACACCCTCGGACTGCTTCTCCTTACCAAGGTCTAACATATTCTTTGTACCATTTACCGCAGTCATGATCGTCTCCACCGGATAGTCCACAAAGAACTTGGATGCTGTAGGGCTTGCTGCATGTATGATGTAGTTGATCTGTACTTCTGAGATCTTCTTGCCATTTGACAGGGTTACAGTCTCATCGGTAACCGGATCTCCAACATCGCCGATCACATACACCAGCTTATCCTTTGCAAATTCATCATAGATCTTGTCTGCCTTTTCTGCATTTCTGACAAATGCATAGATCGTGATATCAGCATTCTTAACCTCGTTCATCTTAAGCAGTGCCTTTACGATCTGTGAACCAACCAGTCCGGTTGCTCCTGTGATCAGGATGGATTTGCCGTATAATTTCTCATAATCTCCACCTGCATTTGCAATATACAACAGGTCCTCTTCTAAAATCTTATCTTTCATTTTTATTTCCTCCTGAATGATTTTTATTTATTTTCGTCTTGATATGGAAAACACTTGTACTATTCATGTTGTCCACCGTTTACTCTGTTCCTTATACAAATATCTATATGCTTACTCTACCTGATACATTTTGATAATGTGAGCTTTCCGGTCTTCTTCTGGCGGAAGCTTCATATAGTCGCCGTAAAGGGATGTCAGGTAATAGTCTGTACAACCCGGTGCGATCAGCTCTCTGCCGCCAAATGTCACCTTTGTTGGTTTTACATATTCTTCCCTTGGCATCTTCTCCTGCGGGCCGTAGCCACAGGCAATGCCGCCAACATATTTGCATGATTCAAAATCATATTGTGTGCATAACCGAACCAGCTTCTTCACTGTCCGCTTCTTGCCCCAGATCAGATATGCAAATGGTTTCAGGATCGGCTTCACGATCTTCTTGACCAGATTGCCGCCCCGGCCGGTCTTCATCTTCAGATATTGGATGATACGGCGATACCAGTGTGCCTTTTTATAGATCCGTTCAATCTCGGTATCGTCATCCGGCAGTCCATCCATCGGGAAAATATCCATCCACAGATAGATATCATATTTGTCCTTTGTATAATATTTGTCCAGTCTGGTCCTCGTATCCGCAAGCTTCGTATATGGCTCATCCAGATTGCCAAGGCTTGCTGACAGGAACTTATGCTCCGGCAGAAACGGCTGCTCTTTGATCACTTCCTGCAATCTCTCATAATCCGGTCGTGGCATCAGAATGTCGATATCATCATCCCACGGAATAAAATCCTGATGTCTGACTGCTCCAAGCAGCGTGCCGCCGCACAGATAATACCGCAGTCCATGCTTCTCACACAGATCATGAAACATGAACACCATTGTTTTCTCACGCTCATGGATATCCTCAAGCGTCAATAATTTTCTCACGTTTTCGTCTCCTCTTTTATGGTATATGCCTGCATTTGCCTTCTATATACCCTTAATATCCTTATGAATACCCATTAAAAGTCTCCTTATAATATCAAAAGGGCTTCTGTCTGATCTCTCTTACAATGTCAGGAGCTCTTCCGGGCGGCTGATGATATATTCCGCGCCGGCTTTTTCAAATTCCTCACGATTTCCATATCCATACAAAACACCGACCGTATCAATTCCGCAGGCATGTCCGCCATCAATGTCAAACATCCGGTCACCGATCATCACGGCATCCTTTTCATGTATCTGTGTCTTAACCTCTGGCTTGGAATCGTCCATCATGACTGCCTCTTCCCGGTCTGCCTGTGGCATATCCGTACCTTCCGCATCGGCTTCCTTCAACCGCTTCAGGCACTCTGCGATCAGCACCTGCTTGTCCGAGCCGGTTCCATCCGGATTGCTTCCTACCACAACATCAAAGTACTGTGCCAGATCGAATTTCGCCAGTATCTTCTTCGTTGGTTCTGTCGGTTTGGAGGTCGCCACTCCGATCTTCGCGCCTTTTTCTTTTAAATCCTTGAGTGTCTGTGGAATGCCATCATAGATAGATGTCTCATACAGACCTGTCACATTGTATCGTTCTCTGTACTTCGCTACCAGCCAGAGTGCCTGATCGTGATCAACATGACATTTGGAGGTAAAGGAATCGTACAACGATGGTCCGATAAATGTCTTTAACACAGCCTCCGGCGGCTCCGGCAGTCCGGCTGCATCCAGAGCATAGCGGATGCAGTTGAGAATGCCCGGCTCGGACTGGCTTATTGTGCCGTCCAGGTCAAATAAATAGTATTTATACATAGTGTTGCCTTTCTATCCGTTCAAAATTCACGCCACCATTGTAGCATAGATTGTTTTTTCCCTCAACAACATTGATGTAATCTTGGATTATGGAGGGATAAACAGCAAAAATTACCGAAAGTTACATCCAGACATACCATTTGTTACATTTACGTTTTTTCTTGTTATTTTTATGCTATGCTCCCTTTGTCGACAAAACAGGCGCCGGAAAATAACGAGGAATGAAACTTATGTATAACCAAAACAACAATAATCACCTTAACAAGCAACCGGTATCAAACGAAAAAGTTACCAACTACAACCATGCCAGTCAGCCAGCCAATGGTTCTCCAATAAACATCCACCAGCTTTTTCCTGCCCGCACGGAACAGGAGTGTCTTGCAGAACTTCGGAAGCATCCGCGAAGTTACTTTGCATATCAGAACATGTCGCCAGAATGGAAGAACCGATTTCTTGGATTTATGGAGGGTAAAAAAACTCTGCCTTTAACTTATGATCCATTTTTCAAGAAGCTGTTCAACCCGGACATCTATCCGGAGCGATTATCCAGTCTGATCAGCAGTATCATCGGAACAAGGGTGACGGTTCAGTGTATCCTGTCAAATGAAGACAGCATGCTGCCGTCCACCTCGCTCCTGCTTCTGGATATCCTTGTCCAGTTGGAAGATGGCTCGATCGCAAATGTCGAGATCCAGAAAATTCCATACGCTTTTCCGGGTGAACGTATGTCCTGCTACTCCTCCGATCTCATGCTGCGTCAGTATACAAGAGTGAAAAGCCTGAAAGGCAGTTCCTTCATCTACAAGGATCTGAAAACGGTTTACACGATCGTAATGTTTGAAAACAGTCCTAATGAATGCAAAGAGACACAGGCAGCTGATATTTATCTGCATCATGGAAAAACTGTTTTTGATACCGGAATCGAACTGAAGCTTTTACAGGAATTCTATGTGGTTGCCCTTGACGTTTTCTGTGAAAGTAAGTATGCTAAAGATATCAATGAACTTAATGCATGGCTGTCATTACTGACTGCCCAGTCGGTTGACGACCTTGCTGCACTGGTATCTGACTATCCATGGATGGAAGCTATCTGTAAGGATATGTCTGAATATATGTATGATCCGGAGGAGGTAATCACCATGTTTTCAGAAGCACTTCGAATGTTAGATGAGAATACAGTTCACTATATGATCGATGAACTACAAAAGGAACGAGATGAAGCGGTAGCGGCTCTGTCTGAAAAGGACTCCCTGATATCCGAAAAAGATGCGGCTCTCTCTGAAAAGGACTCCCTAATATCCGAGAAAGACTCTCTGATATCCGAAAAGGATGCCGAGATTGCGGCTGTTCTTTCTGAGAAGAACGCAATGATTTCTGAGATCGCGGCTTTAAAAGCACAGCTTGCCGCCCTCAATAAATAAACTATTTTATAACAATAACACATAAAGTAAAAACGCCTGCTGGCTGTATCCATGGAATATACGATATTCCTTAGGTACAACCAGCAGGCGTTATTCTTTAAACACATCCTACCTGTTTCCTTCTATTTTATTATTTCAGCTTCCATGTCTTGACATATCTGATGAAGCTCTTTTTTCAGATTTTCTGTGTATGTTTCTGCCAGACTCTGTACATACTAGTGGCATAAAACTATGATTTGAGGGTTGTATATGAAACAATTTAAACCATATATTCCGGCAGATAAGGTGATGCCGGAGCTTACACCTACTTCTGTGATTCTAGGCATTATCCTGGCGGTCGTGTTCGGTGGTGCAAATGCATATCTGGGCTTACGGGTCGGCATGACGGTATCCGCTTCCATCCCTGCTGCCGTTCTTTCTATGGGTATTGTGCGCATGATCATGCGCCGCGATTCTATTCTGGAAAATAATATGGTTCAGACGATCGGTTCTGCCGGAGAATCTCTGGCTGCCGGAGCTATCTTTACTCTGCCAGCCCTGTTCATGTGGGCAGATGAAAATCCCGATATAAAACCTCCATCTTTTCTGATGATTGCATTTGTCGCCATCTGTGGCGGACTGATCGGTGTTCTGTTCATGATCCCACTTCGTACCGCTCTGATCGTAGAAGAACATGGTACACTTCCATTTCCGGAAGGAACTGCCTGCGCTGAAGTACTGCTCGCCGGAGAAACCGGCGGTCACAAATCCAAGCAGGTATTTTCCGGGCTTGGTATCTCTGCTGTCTATAAATTTATTGCTGATGGTCTGCATTTGTTTCCAAGTGAGATCACATGGACGATTTCCTCTTATAAAGGATCGGGCTTCGGTATGGATGTCCTCCCTGCGCTGGTCGGTGTCGGCTATATTTGTAGTGCAAAGGTTGCTTCGTATCTGTTAAGCGGTGCTGTGCTTGGATGGTTTGTTATCATGCCTTTGCTCGTTCTTGTTGGAGGTGACAACATCCTGTTCCCCGCTTCCGTTCCGATCCGCGAACTGTCAGTCGATCAGTTATGGGGAAATTATGTGCGGTATATCGGCGCAGGCGCGGTGGCAGCCGGTGGTATCTTCAGCCTGCTAAAATCATTTCCGCTGATCGCATCCACATTTGCCAAAGCCCTGAAAGGCTTTGGACATACAGATGGAAATTCGCGAATATCCAAAGACATTCCGCTTCCTTATGCAATCGGCGGTATCCTGATCGTAGCATTTGGTCTGAGTGCTTTTCCAAATATTCCGATCAATCCGGTCACATCCATTCTGATCATTATTTTCGGATTTTTCTTTGCAACCGTATCTGCAAGAATGGTCGGTGTCGTCGGCTCATCGAATAACCCCGTGTCCGGTATGGCGATCGCAACCCTGCTATTTGCAACGATCCTGTTAAAGCAAGCCGGCATAGCAGGATACCGGGGTATGACATCTGCCATCTGCATCGGTACTGTTATCTGCATAATTGCAGCCATGGCAGGAGACACCTCGCAGGATCTGAAAACGGGGTATATCGTCGGTGCAACACCATATCTGCAGCAGATTGGCGAACTGATCGGATCGATCGCATCCGGTCTTGCGATCGGTGGTGTTCTCTATCTGCTGAATGCCGCATGGGGATATGGTTCTACCGAGCTTCCTGCTCCGCAGGCAACCCTTATGAAAATGGTCGTTGAAGGTGTTATGAATGGCAATCTTCCATGGGGGCTTGTTATTGTCGGCATTTGCATTGCTGTCGTTGTCGAGATCTTAGGTATCCCGGTTCTGCCATTTGCCATCGGACTGTATCTACCGATTTACCTGACAGTTCCGATCATGATCGGTGGTCTGATCCGCCTTTTCGTGGAGAAACGCCGCTTTGCCGATGAGGGTTCCCGCGAAACCGTCCGTAATAACGGTATCCTTTTCTCCTCCGGTATGATCGCAGGTGAAGGGCTGGTTGGAATCCTGCTTGCCGTCCTTGCCGTATTCGGCGTAAGTGATCGGATCAATCTGGGACTTATGGGATTCCATCTTGGAAAATGGGGCGGCTGCCTGTTCTTCCTTGCCCTGCTTTTCAGTATGATCTACATGATCCATAAAACGAAGGATAAACAATCATCCAATAACACACTTTAATATCTTCACCCGGAAAGGATTTATTTTCTCATGCAAAAACGTAATATACAGAACCATATTTCTAACAATGCCCACCAATTTTTTACAGGAAAAACAAAAAAGAGTTTTCTTTCCCATACTGCAAACTACATGGACAAAATCCCCTGCATCAACCTGAATTATACATGGGAACAGTCGCCCGATGGGATTGTTGTGATCGAAATGCCACATACCGGATTTTATCACAAGATCGCCCAGAAATATTTTCACAAACCAAAGAAAAGCCATATCAAACTTGATCGATATGGCAGTACCTTATGGATTCATATAAATGGCGACAACACAGTATTCAATCTGGTATCCATCATGGAAGAACACTTCCCCGAAGAAGCTCCTGATATGTTAAAACGTGTTATCGCCTTTCTTGAAACACTGGAGAGGGTAAGGTTTATCTATTTACTGTAACCCTGTATTAAAATATCCGTATTCTGTGTCCACATTATAGATTGCATAGCAGTCAAGTGCCTCCGGTATAGGCACACTGTAATAATGGAAACCTAACCAACGCTGCATCCCTTCCGGCATATCTGCTGTCGGTGCACCCGGAAGATACACTGTAAATGTCGTTCCACCCGCAATTCCGTAAAGTTCTGTAAATGTGGTTTTGTATCCGTTATCATTTGCAACCACTTTACCGATCTCATCATCATACTTTAAAGTGTCCAGCTCCATTGTGTAAGTATATTTATCAACCTGTTTAATATTCTTAAATGATCCGGAACCGCTAGACGTTGATCTGCCCTCATAATTGCTATCATAATAAGATGCCGTAAAGGTTCCGTCCGGCTTGATATCCATACTGGCTCCCCATGCGCCTACTCCACTCGTCAGAATAAATTTTTCCGGCAGATCCTCCGGCAATGTCATTGCTACCTCTCCTGCATTTCCGGCAGAGACTTCTTTCTTATCGGCAGATTTCTCCTGCTTTTTGTCAGATGCCGTTTTGTCCGTTTTTTTCTGTGTGATCTTTCCCAGATATTCCATAGCTTCATCATAGGTCATGGCGGTATCATCCAGCGTACCAAGAACCTCCTTGGCTTTATCCTTGCCCTGGCCATTATACATTAACAAGGTATCAAAATTCTTCTGTAATTTCTTTACCTGCGTATCATACTTATCCTCTGATATCTCAGATTCATTCTTTGTACATGAAACAATCGTCGCAGAATAATCCTCATTTGGTCCTTCTTTTCTTGCCCAGGTTGTTGCTTTCTGAAGCATACCGGAATCATCTAATGCAAATTTGATATACTGATCCGTATATCCCTCATCTCCGATTCCACTATATGCATATAAGGTTCCCTTCTTAGTCGTAAACAGGTAATAACTGGTTCCGGAAGCGGCATTTATATCCCAACCACCATATTCTTCCATATCCGTTCCAAAGATTCTTTTTGCATTTGTTCCGTCAAAGCTATATATATCCATCTGCGCAATTGAAGCTTCGTTCTGTTCCGATCTTACCAGGATCATCTCCGGCACACCATCACCTGTAACATCGGCAAATACGATCGGTGTCTGTTCCTCTTTTGCAGTCTTTGTGGAATAATCATATTCATACTGCCAGTAATAATTGTCGATCTGTGTCTTATAGGATTCAAGTACCTCTTTGTATGCTGCTTTATAAAGACTTTCATCAATGGCTGCCTCTGTCGTTACCTCTGTTGGTTCTTCCGTTGTAACTTCAGTGGTTTCCTCTGCCTTTGTTGTCACCTCTGTTGTAACAGTATCATCACTTGCTTCCGAAGCGGCTTCTGTTGTTGCATTCTGATCTTTCTTCTTATCCTGTGAGTGCTTATATGCAAATCCTGCTCCGACCGCACCTCCTACCAGGGCAACGGAAGCGGCTGCGATCACGATCTTGCCTGTTACCGTTTTTATAAATGCCTGCTTTCCAACTGTAGCTGCGATAGCCTTTCCGCCTTCTACTGCACCAGCAGTCGATCCTGCAGCTCCTGCCTGAGTGACTCCTCCTGCTGCTGATCCTGTGGCTCCTGCCTGAGTGACTCCTCCTGCTGCCTGTCCTGTGGCTCCTGCCTGTGCAGCTCCTCCTGCTGCCTGTGCAGCACCACCTGTAACATTGCCTGCCATCTGCATAGCACCACCATGAATGATGCCGGCTGCAACATTTCCACCAATGCCTGCCATCTGCTCAAATACATGCGTAACGATCATATTTCCACGTTCTGCCATAAGCAGATATACAAGAAGACACATCGGTGTGTAGCTGTAAAGCTTGTAGCCTTTCTTCTGAAGCTCCTCTGCCTTTGCCTTGATATTCTTACGTCCATAATTCAGTCTGGACTTTACAGTGTTCTCGGAACAGTTCAGTACTGTGGCAATATCCTTGATACTGTAACCCTCCAGATGGAACATAAGCACACAGATTCTCTGTTCATCCGACAGGGAATCGATCAGCTCCCGCACCATATCCTGTGTCTCCAGCACAGTACATGCCATCTCCGGCTGTGTGCTCATGTTTTCATCTTCCAGAGTATACTCAAAGACATCCCCTTCATCATTTTCATTCTGCAGATCAGAAAACAAGACTGCCTTTTTCTTCTGAAGTGCATTGATCGCAGTATTTGCCACGATGGTACTCATCCATCCCGGAAATGCATTTGCATCCTGCAAACTATCTAATCTGGCAAATGCCTTTATATAGGCATCCTGAAGGACATCCATTGCATCCTGCTCATTCTTCATATACTTCATTGCAATGTAGAGTTTATTCCGATATGTATTCTCATATAAGAACGTAAATCCTTCTTCACGCCCTGCCTTTGCCTGTTCCACTGCCTGTGTATAATCCACACAGCTTCCGCAAAACGGACAGTTGTATTCATTCCCCTGTAAATCATTTCCACATGTTCTGCACTTCATGTTATCCTGCTCCTCCTGCTTTTTATCTTATTTCTGTAATTTATATATTTTCTTTATACCTTTATTTATCTGGACTGCCTGTCATGCTCGATCCGGTCAAATAATTCTTTCTTGCGTTCCGGATCATCCGGCAGCTCCTTTCGTTCTTTTCTTAACAATGCAACAAACGCGCACACTGCCTTCCACACATCCATATATCTCACCTCCTGTTTATTGGACAGATCAGGTGGGTTAAAAGTTTTAAGTTTTTGGATATTTTTTGCTTTATTATAGCATACCACAAAATCAGGATAACATTATATTCTATTTCTTTATCTTTACAGTCTTATATTTGCTCCATGCAGAGTAACATTTCTTCTCGCGGGAACCTGCCTTTACATAAGAACGGACACGGACATAATAAGTCTTGCCCTTTTTCAGATCCCAGAATGTACAGTTATTGTAATTCTTAAATGGCGCATCATATACTTTCTTATTCTTTTTGAATTTCTTATCCGTTGCGATCTGGATCTGATATCCGGTCGCCTTGCTCTTGCACTTCCATGTTACCTTTAACTTTCCGGATGAAAGATTCTTTACCTTGTTTACAGTGGTCTTCGGAACATCTGTAAATGTCGTCTTAAATGTATACATTCCGGCATAATTTGGATCAACACTATATGGCCAGCCTTTGGTCATCGTGATGTAGTAGGTTCCCTTTGGCAGGAAAAATGTGTATTTTCTGGTTCCCGGTGTAACACCCGTCTGAATATAGTGAATGTCGCCATTTGTATTCTCGATCACAACATTCATTTCCTTGATCTTGCTGTTGATCTGAATGTTCAAGTACCGGTTCTTTGTCATCTTCATCTTATAGATATCTGTTGTCTCGTTAAATGCAAACTGTCCTTTATAGGTCGTACCTGCCTTATAGGTAAATGCCATCGTTTTCTCATCGTTCTGTGACAGCCATGCCTCGGAACGTGTCTCGCCGGATGCCTTATAAGATGCCGTAAATGTGAATTTGCAGCCTGTATAGAATCCTGCACACAGAGATAATTTGTAATCACCTGCTAATAATTCTGCCTTATAGCTGCCTTTTCCTTCTTTGACTGATGCTGTATAGATCTCATTATCATACATATCACTGACTTTTATATAATTAAGCCCGGTATGTGTCTTTCCAATTCCCTCCGTCACAATCGCAAGAGAAAATGTACCGGATTTCTTCATCGTAAATGTATACTCATATGTATTCTGTGCATCTTCCAACTCACCACTGTAACTCTGACCCCATACGATCTGCTGTGGACTGTTTAACACCTCTGCGGATACCTTTCGTGCAGGACTTACTGCACACATCATCACCATTAAAATTACTGCTAACATGATCTGTTTCATTTTTCTACTCATAATAATCTATCCTCTCTTTCTACCTTCTTTTTATTCAACTGTTTCAGCATCCATCATCTGCTCTTTGTATGCCTTACGGATCGGAATGATCGGCAATCCGATAAAGACCATGATCGAGATGAAGAAGGATACCATACCTGTAACGATGTCATATGGAAATGGTACGATGAGCCAGCCCCATTTTGCTATCTTGCCTGCCATTCTCACCGCAGTTCCAAACCCTCCGAAGAAGTAGGAAACAATGCCTGCCATAACTCCATACCCCATCATAGACATCGGGATCCTGCCACCAAAAATACCGGAAAGGACAAATCCTAAAACGGTTAAACAGGTTGCTCCCAATGCGATGTACTGTGCGATTTCGATTCTTTTCATTTTCTTCATTTTTTATTCTCCTTTTCTTTATCTGAGGAGCATTTTTTATCCGGAAATTCATCCATAAAAAATGCAACCTCTGTATCGTTTCACCTATATGACACAGAGGTTGCAAAAAAGTTTTATATTTTTTGAAATTTTTTAAAAATTTTTTCAGACACCATTTTTTAAGTATAATCGGAGAGTTTTTGGAAATACAATCGGAGAGATTCGGTATTTTCAGTCGGAGAGTTTTTTTATAGAATGAACTTTCTCTTATAAAATAAAATGCCTTTGACTGATCCTCATAAACAGCCAAAGGCACGCTAATAATTTTTTATTATTTGCTCTCTTTAAAATATTTCAATGCATCTGCATAGGACATTTCACATCCGTCACTTGCTCCTCCTAAATTTCGAGCTGCCATTATATTTCCTGACGAATCTCTGTTAATATCTGCCAGCTGATCATATATGCCATAAGGAGCTGTCGCCGCCATGTTCTTCAGAACCTCACTATCCACTTCTTGATATATTTCGTCGCGTTTTGTCTGATATTCCTCCCAGGCCACAGATATACCGTCCCGTTCTGCAAGCAGTGCTGTTTCTTCATCCCCCACTTGTTCTGCATGACAGGTCCAGACAATCGGCTGCAGATAATCTCCACTAGATGAAGCCACATCGAATTCTATCATCTTATCTATGACACCAATCTCTGTATTATCACTTTGTCCATCGCTGCAAAGTATATACATCCGGCATCCATTTTCTGAAACTTCTCTAGTGCAAACTAATACATATGGTGTTCCTTCTGATCCCCATTTGTCCCGATTCTCATCTGACCTTGTATCAAGTTCTCCACTATAGACCTGTATTGCTTCATTATCTATATATGTATATATATAAAGATCAGCTTTATTCGGATCTGATTCATCCTGTACCGCAAAGATCAGTTCAGGAGTATCATCTCCCATAATATCAGCAACAGTAATCGCTCTGGATTCTCCTACCAACGTCGGTTCATTCTCCCGCATCTGCGAAGTTTGCCAGCCATAATCCTGAATTTCCTGTCTATATTCCTTCAGCACCTCTGTATATGCATCCTGCCAGGTGTTCTGGTTGTGATTGTATATTGCTACACCGGCTGCTCCTCCTGCTACTGCCACTCCGGCTGCCGCCATTGTGATTTTTCCTGCTACTGTTTTCAAGAAGGTCTGTTTTGCCGCTGTAGCTGCTGCCGTCTTGCCTCCTGCGGCTGCACCTGTTCCCGCTGCCGACCCTGCAGCTCCGGCGACTCCGGTACCCCCGGCTGTGGCTGCACTTCCGGCAACAGATAATGCACCTGCGGCACCACCATGAATCAACCCGGCACCGACTACACTTCCAACACCTGCCAGCTTGTCGAAGGTTCCTGCTACCAGCATAGTTCCTCGTTCTGCCATGAGCAGATAGGTAAGAAGTGCCATAGGTGTGTAGCTGTACAGCTTGTAGCCCTTCTTCTGAAGCTCCTCTGCCTTTGCCTTGATATTCTTACGTCCATAATTCAATCTGGACTTTACTGTATTCTCTGAACATCCAAGAACTGTCGCAATATCTTTTATACTGTATCCTTCAATGTGAAACATCAGCACACACATTCTCTGTTCATCAGACAATGATCCGATCAGCTCCTGTACCATTTCCTGCGTTTCTTTCGTTGTACACGCCATCTCAGGCTGGGCTGTCATGTTCTCATCTGCGATCGAATATTCAAATGTCTCTCCATCCTGATCTTCTCTCTGCATATCCGAAAAATTCACTGTATGGCGATCTCTCAATGCATTCCTTGCGGTATTTGCAACGATGGTACTGAGCCATCCCGGAAATGAATTTGCATCCTGAAGACCGGAAAGCCGTTCAAATGCTTTCACATAGGAATCATGCAGAACATCCATCGCTTCATCCTCATTCTTCATGTATTTCATCGCAATATACAGCTTATTCCGATATGTCATCTCATACAGATAGGAAAAGCCTTCTTCCCTTCCGGCTTTTGCCTGCTCCACCGCCTCTGTATAATCAACTGCCGCCCCACAGAACGGACAGTTATATTCATTTCCCTGCAGATCATTCCCACATGTTTTGCAAATCATTTGTAGCCTCCCACACGCCTGTTTTTTCATTTTTGTATACTTTTAATAGAAATATGTCAGATCCGTTTTTTCTGTTTAGCCTATTATAGCCTTTACTGCACTAACATCCAGATTTGTTATCTCAACAATCTGATCCAAAGAATAGCCTTTCTTATGCATATTCAGTACAATCTCTCCAGATTTCATTGTAACGTAGTTCACAGGAGATAGCAAGATGAAGAAAATAAAGGCAACAAAAAACTGACATGAGGATCAGGTATCTTTTCTTCCGAAAATATGATGATCCATATGTCAGTTTTTGTACTTATTTATGTAGGGTTGTATTTATTATTATTTAATCTTAACAGTCTTAACCTTACTCCAAGAAGAATAATAATATTCATCCGGAGTACTACCATAATTATCAATCTTCACATAAGAACGAACACGAACATAATATGTTCCTTTTTTCAAATCAACCATATACATTCCTGTATATTCATCCTGCTTTGTCTTTTTGCCCTTTTTAAACTTTTTGTCTCTTGCAATCTGGAACTGATAGCCATCTGCCAATGAATTTTTCTTACACCGTATATACATCGTCTTATACTTATTATCCGGTTTTGTTTTAGTAATAGTTGGCTTTGGTATTGCAGTTACAGAAGTTCTAAAGGAATACTTACCTGTATAATGATAGTCCGTTGCGTAATTTACACCACCTCTGAACTTGACATAATATGTACCCTTTGGTAAAAATACTCTGTATTTATGAAGTCCCGCTTCAATATCTGATATACTAACATTCCGACTGCCACTTGTGTTTACCAAATTAATGTTCAGTTCACGGAGCTTACTAGATACCGTCAGATTCAGATACTGACTTTTTGTTACTCTCATCTTATAAATATCTATATCATCATTCAACGCTAACTGTCCTTTTACAGATTTACCAATCTTATAAGAGGTTGCTGTTCCCATCTCATTATTCTTTGCCATTGCATGCTCGGACTTCGTTTCCTTAGATGGCTTAAATGATGGTGTAAATGTAAAATTACAACCATCCATACCACCTTCCATGCCTATTCTTAATGTATAATTACCTGCCAGCAAATCCAGCGATAAACTACAATCTCCCACATTATAAATCTTGTATACTTCTTTTCCTGTTTCGTCCAAAACTGTTATTTTACCCATACTGGTAAATGCATATCCAGCATCCGATACCTGAAATACAAAGGTGACATTTCCGGATTGTTTCAAAGAAAATGCATATTTATAACATTTACTGGTCTCTGTACTGCCACTATACGAACTGCCCCATTTCAGTTTTGGTCCCTCTGTTGTTCCTGCTGCAAATGCCTTCTGCACTGGCATCACTAACATTACGAATGCTGCTGCCAGCATTACAATTAACCCTTTCCATAAACTCTTGTTTTTCATCATTTTTCTTCTCCTTTTCATTTTTTTATTACAACAAATATTTACAGATGCAAGAGAAATATTATATTTTCCTGCCTTCTACTATATAAGACAGGGGCAAATGGAAAAAGGTTTTAAAGTTTTCAAATTTTTTTAAAAATTTTTTTCACCTTGACTCATACTGTCCAGATAAAACGAAAACGCCGTCTGTGATATTCCTACCACAAACGGCGCCCCCACTCTTGTTATTATATATTTTTTATTTTGTTACCTTGACCTTGGAAGATAAGCCTTTGCTCTTAAACAGCTTCTGATAAGAGGAAACCTTCTTCTTTGGTACTTTAATCGTAGTAACCTTTGTGATGCCCTTAAATGCATTTTTAGAAAGCTTCTTTGATGTAATCTTTGAAGACTTAATTGTAATTGTCTTCAGCTTCTTACATCCGCTAAATGCCTGATCTCCGATCTTCGTTGTCTTCGCCGGAAGCGTAATACCGGTAAGAACTTTGCAGCCCTTAAATGCATATGCTCCGATCTCCGTTACGTTCTGTCCCATAGTAACGGTTTTAAGTTTTATTGCTCCATTGAAAGCATTCTTGGAAATCTTACTAACATTGCTTCCGATTGTAACCTTTGTTACCTTCTTATTATTCTTGAAAGCACCCTCTGAGATCTGTGTTACTTTGTATTTCTTACCTCTGATCTTCACGGTTGCCGGAATGCTGACAGTCTTAGCCTTTTTATTTACAGGTGCTTTATATGCAACTGTTTTCTTGGATGTGCTTATAACCTGAACCTTTGCAGCTTTACTGTCATCAGAAACCACATCCCCCTTCTTGAGCGGTTTTACTATTGGTTTTTCCGGTGTTGGCTTCACCGGTGTCGGTTCCTGAAGTTTTGCGATTGGCTCTGTTCTTGTCTTTTTGCAGACACTGCAGGTATATGTCTTTACACCCTCTGTCTTTGTAGTTGGCTGTGTTGTAACCTTTCCTTTATCCCATGTATGTCCGGTTGCCTTCAGCTCTTCGGTGGCCATAACCTCATTACACTCGGTGCATCTATAGGTGATCGAACCATTCTTCTCACAGGTTGGCTCAACTCTTGTTCCATTATCTTTGATATGTTTCGTATGTGGTGCTTTAACCTTGATTATTACTACATATTCGTCAGATGTATATGCTCTTTCTTCTGTATAGGATGTTACTGTAATTGTAGTCTCACCGCATCCCGTTATAGTAACTTTACCAGTCTCATCTACAGCAGCAACCTCCGGATCAGCCGAAACATACCGTAATGCAGAGAGCTTGGATTCAAGCGCTGCATCCTTCAAAGCCACATCCAGTGTAAATGCGCTATCGCCAAATACCTTCTCATAAGTCTCCGTACCGGTTAATTCAAGTCTGGTAGTTGGAAGAACCGTTACTGCAATCCTCTTTGTTGTAGCACCCTTACCTGTACTTGCAGTGATAATGGCCGATCCCTTGCCTAACGCAGAAATGGTAATTCCATCACAAGCAGCTATCTCTTCGTCGCCTTCTGCAACCTTATAATCAATAACATCTGTTGATCCATCGTTAAGTTTGGCATCGATCCAGATCTTCTCGCCCTTATAAAGCGTCACCTTATATTCACCGGCTGATGCATCCCACGCAAAATCATCAGAATCGGAAGTGATCGTAATACTGGTTCCCTTTACATACTTTGTTAATGTAACATTTATGGAATGTGATAATTCAGAATCTGCATAGTAGTTTACTGCACTATCCTTAATTGTTACATTAACAGCGATTTCTGCTGTTCCTGCCTTTGAATAGGATGTATCATAAGCAGTCGTGATAACTCCGTTTGATACATTTGCCACGATATTTGACTGATCGGATATCTTCTTATAAGATACAGTATATTCATCTGCTGCAAGGCCTTCGATCTCGCCAAATTCTATCTGAAGCTCATGCTTTACATCATTCTGAACTGTAAATTCATTTGATCTTACAAGTGCATCGATATCCGTAAGCTTCGCTTTTGCAATTGTAAATGTTGCTTCCTTACTGTTTGTAGTATGAATACCATCACCCTTGATCGTAAGTCTACCGGTACCGGCATTCACATTCTCACCATACTCTACCGTATACTGATCGTCCGGAACAACTGCGCCATTGATTGTAACTTCGATATTTTCCTTATCCGGTGTCTGCTGCGTTCCATCATAGGTATATTCGCCATTTACTGCTACTGCTGCCTCTGCAAGATCATAGTATAAGGTTGGCTGTGTGATCACTATTGTATACTGGATCACTACTGTTTTTGCTTTATCTACATATATATCTGCTACATATGTTGCCTCAACCGCATTCTGTCCGACTACCTCACTTGATACAAAATCGATCTGACCAACTGTATTGGTAAATCCCTGTACCTGAAGACGGATCTTATCCTTCAGTGCTGAGATATCACCGACATTCTTACCTAATGCAAACTTAACAACATGCTCCTCATTATCTACATCTGTAGCAACAAATGATTCGCCGCCCGCAGTAAGTGTGGTCTTTGCCTGATTTAAGCCTGCAAAATCAAATACAGTTATCTCATAGGATGCTGTAATATCATCACTGTATCTGTCATCTGCAATATACTGAAGTGTTACCGTCTGTGCAGAAACGCTGTTCATATCATAGCCTGTAACCTTCAGCTCTTTATCAATATCAACCGGTGCAGTCTTCTTATTCTTATATGTCTTTACTACCTTCAGACCATTCAGATCAAACTCTGCCCCTTTGGCAAATGCTGTCTTATTTGGGAAACGTTCGATGCTGATCGATTCTACGGTTGATTTTGCTTTAACTGCAAATTTTATCGTCTCACCACGATATTCAGATACCGATAATACTACATTGTACTCTCCTGTTTCCTGATTCTTTGTAACATAACTGCTGTCATTTATAATGGACTTGCCATCCAACAGGATATCTGTGATCTGGAATCCGTCATGTGCAACAATGTTATTAATTGCATATGTACCGGTAGTAGTATCCTCCAGGCTGGACTCATCAATGATCAACTGGTTCTCTGCAAGATTTCCCTTTGCATTGTAGGTTACACCATCATCAATATCCAGTTCAAGGTATACTGCAATCTCCCCTTCCTCCGGAGTCTGATTCTTTCCCTTTGTGATAACACCATTTCCGGTATATTTACCATTCATAAAGAACTTACCATAAATATTAGCATTTTCTTCCAGATTAAGAGAACCATTCAATACAATGATACCATATTCGGAATCCATCGCCATTGTTCCCTTAACTGTTAAAGTACCATTGATGATCAACTGTGCATCACTGTCAGCTGCCCAGACAAGTGCACCCGGAAGTACATCATCATGCTGTGGATCAACTACAAGTTCAACGTCCTTAGGAATGATCAACTTGGATGATGACGGTAATTCTAATGTTGTTCCTGCTTTAATATGTGTACTCTTGCGAATGGTTGCTGTTCCATAAACCTCATATGTCTTTCCTACGAACAGAACAGAATTAGAAACAGTTCCCAGAACAGGAACATCCTCTGCCTTTGCTCCACAGATATTATCACCGATAATTGTAATATCAGAAGCAGATGAGCCATTCAGTGCTCCTACTGCAATACCATTTTCAGCACTAAGGTTGACTGTTGCATCTGTTAAGACATTTACGTTCTTAACATCTCCTGCATAAGCACCAATTGCCGGACCATTTGCAGCAATAACTATAAGCTTTCCTTTTGTCTCAACGACCTCGCCGATAATATTAATATCCCTTGTCTCTGAATTCAGACCGGCTCCGATACCGGCTCCATTTCCTCTTGCTCTGATACTAATAAAACCTGTATTTGAAATATTAATATTTGTTGCCTCTGATACAGTATCTGTTGCTCCGGAACCAATACCGGCTCCGTTTTCTGTACCATCGACAGTCAGATTTCCTGCATACTCTAAATAAATATTGATATTATCAACGGATGCATTCTTACCGGAACCGATACCGGCTCCGTCTGTTCCTGCTGTTACCGTTACAGCTACATTTCCTGAAATGTAAATATCGGAGGCTGCACCTGCCAGACCGGAACCGATACCGGCTCCATTTGCTCCACCAACTGCTGTTACAGTTCCACCTGATATCATAATATATGATACCTTTGCATTTGCTCCCGAGCCAACACCAGCTGCATCTGTGCCGCCTGTTGCTTTTTTTACAACACCGCCTGTTACCTTAATCTCTGTTGCTTCTACATCAGATCCGGAACCGATACCGGCTCCGCCGTCTCCACCGGTCGCTATTACAGTTCCTCCTGAAATGGTAATACCGGAAGCAAGCTTTGCTTCATCATTTATGTAAGCACCGGAACCAATACCGGCTCCGCCAATATTTTTAGAACCGATCGTTCCACTTCCCGCTGTTGCATTTACGATTCCGCCTGCAATCTCGATATTGGCAGCATCAGCATTTGCACCGGAACCGATACCGGCTGCTCCGTTTGCACCAATTGCTGTTACGTCTGCATTTTCTGAGATCCGGATGCCATCAACCGGCATATTGTACTGAGAACCGATACCGGCTGCTCCATATGCTGCATAGCTTTCATTTGATGGCTGTGATCCCCTTGCTTTTATAATTACATTTCCATTTATCTCAATATTTGAAACAACCTTTAAGGTTTTGTCTGTACCACCACCGATACCGGCTGCTCCATATGTCGCATTGTTACCGGCAGTTGCATTTATAGTACCTTTCGTCGTAGAAGTCAGTACCAGCTTACCGCTTCCATTCTTCTGGATCGCTGCATAAGCTCCCGATGATGTCAGATTGTTTGTTCCGTAAGCAGTGATCGTCACGGTCTTACCCTCTGCCGGATTTACTGTGATCGCTGCCCCCTGAGTATTCCGTGTGATCGTCAGACTACGGATCGCAAGATTCACATCAATATCCCCTGCTGCCTTGATCTGACCCTTCATAACCTTACCGGATTTTGTTCCGAACAGGATCATCTCCTTATCAGATTTGATCGTAAGTCCATCCGTCTCCGAATAAGAATAGTCATCTTTTGTTGCTGTTTCCGCTGTGCTCTTTACTCCAAGCCAGAGTCCTTCCTCCAGCTTCGTATATTTGTCATAGCCATATGGATCAGTGATCGTATTTGTAAATGTACCATACGCTGTCTCCATACCGGATTTTGACACCGCATATTTTGTAGTATTACTTCCTACCTGATACATACCGGTATTATCATATGAGATCGATACACCGGATGTCTTTGACTCTACATATCCTCTATGATATTCACCATCAAAAGTAATCCTTATATCATTCGGAATCACATAAGGTGCTCTCTTACAATAAAGATAAATATATGCACCTCCGGCATTTTTATTGAGATCTCCATCAATCTTGTTCCAGTTGCTGTCAACATTCTCGACCCTCTCTGCATTCTGGCTTTTAAGACTGCTTCCTGAATTTCCTCCGGCATACTGCAGCTTTTTATCAGTGTCATTCCAGATACCAAGTGATGAGATTGGATCTCCAGCATTCCTGTCCTTTGTTGCATAGATGTAGATATAACCGGATTTTGAACCTACACCATCATTCAGGTCACCCGTCTTTCTCTCAACGCTATATCCGTCAAGACTGCTTGAAGTACCTGAATTATTCTGCCATACAGACCATATCCTTGTATATGCCTGTGCCGGATCTGTGGTCGTCTTTACCCAGATGTATTCATCTGAACCTTTACCACATCCCCTGTTTACATTTCCCGCATTTCCATCACTAGACAGTCTTGTATATCCTGCATAATTGGCACTAAATCCACCGGATTTAATATCACAGATATACAGCGTCTGACGTGTCGCCGCTTCCGACTTTATATTCGGAAAAAAGTTACCGATACCTGCAACCGTTGCAAACACCATAACTGCAGCCACTACCACTGACATGAAACGCTTCACAAATTTAATTTTCTGTTTCAATCTTATTTCCTCCTTTTTATTTTTCTATATAAAAGAGCCAAATGCTCTTATATATTAAAGCGTCTGTTTTATAACAGACCAATCTCCCGACCGCGTTCGACTGCCTCCTGACGCGTCGGAACCTGCAGCTTACGAAAGATATTACAGCTATGGAACTTCACAGTTCCCGTCTTTTTGCCCAGTTGTCGTGCAATATCATCATTACTTAAGCCCTGTGCCATCAAACGAAAGACTTTTTCTTCCATCTGAGTCAGAGGTTCATAATATTCATATGGAGATTTTAAATAATCAGGGAAATAAGTACCGACCGAATATGCAAGTTCCTTAATCTCACTTATGAAGGAATCTTCTTCATATTCTTTCTGATAAATTACCAGCATTTGTACCATACAATTGCCTGTGTCCGCAAGCAGTCTGATATAACCGCACCTTTTTGCAAGCACAATGGCCTTGGAAAGCTCCTCACACATGCCTTCCATATTCTTCATCTTATAATATATGATAGCTGACAACATATAGCATTCACACAAATCCATATAACGTCTGCCCGGAATCAACAATGCAATAAGCTGGTGTGTCAATACATAGGCAGCCATATATTTGCCTGTCTGTATATAACATCGCACCTTAACCATCCATGCATACATATCCATCATGAAGATGCCCTTATTCTCATCCGGTGCTATATCATCTAACCAACGCTCTACATCCTGTAGTCGCCCATCATAACAGGCACCAAGACATTCGATCGCATTCAGACTTGAAGTTAATTCATCCCACCCCGTAATCTGTATCCGTTTCCGAATCTTTTCCACCAAAGGACGTGCAGCTTTTGTCTGTCCATTTACCAAAAGGATCTTCATCTGAAGTGCAAGTGCCACAAACAGACAACGCATATCCTTCTCCTGCTCGATCAACGGAATCGTTCCGGTCACAAGAATCAGTGCCTCAAAACAATTATTGTTCTGATAATACCACTCTGCCAGCATGATCTCATACACTTTCTGTCCAACACTTCCACCATATAATCGGCATGCGGCTTCTGTTATCTCGTCCTTGCTTTTTTTCAGATATTTGCCATATCTTGTAAAGTCGCGAAAACCATTCAGTATACTTGGTCTGCATGCTGAAAGCGTAAGACCCATCACAGGCACCAGTTCTTCTTCAATTAGAAAGTTTACGATCCGAAAAAACATTGCATCACTTATATATGGCATGACAAGTTCTGTTTTGATACGACAAATATCCATCATATCATATGTATCCATTTTCACCAGCCGCGGTGTCTTCCCCATAAACTGTACATATGCTTTTGCCTGACTCAAGTCCCCATCCATAGCAGATAGCAATGCAAGATGAGTAAACAGAACCGGATGTGCTGACAGCTCTTCTTTTTTCAGCCCGTAGAAATATGCCCGGCACCCCCAAAGTACCGGCATGGAAAATGGTTTCTTCACAAACTCATCAAAAATAATCTCTAGCAGATGGCCTTCTTTTTTTGCTGTCGCTAAAATCAGCAACACTTCTTCTTCCGATCGTGGATAAATTATCTCGTTATTCATTTGTTTCATACATACCCCCATAACCCTGACGCTTATAGATTATATTATTTATTCCTGTTTTTGTATAGCAAACCTTTCAGACATAAAAACCAAACCCTTGCCCAAACCCTTGTGATTTTCACACCTGACCGGAACGCTTTTTTACAAAACATATTTTGTGAATAAAGTAAAAAACGGATCCACCTTCCGATGAACCCGTCTGTTGTCACAATTGTTTCCTTACATAATATCTACATCTGCACTGTAATCTACACCATCGATCTTAAATCCGAACATATTGTAGAACTCATCCCAGTATCCATCGATATCTGCAAGCTCTTTTACATTTTCGCTGGTAACCGCATCCCAGTTCTTTGCAACTGCTTCCTGAATGTCATCTGCCATTTCCCAGTCATCCATACGAATAAATCCATTCTCGTCTGTCTCTGCTTCTCCAGCCATCTTATCAAGGAAAAGTCTTGCCATCTGCTCGATACAGCCCTCATGAACACCCTTTGCCTTCATCTGCTTATATAACAGCGTGATGTATAACGGAACAACAGGAATTGCTGCACTGGACTGTGTTACAAGTGCCTTGTTGATTGCAATATAAGATGTAACATTTGCAAACTTCTCATTGATGATATCACTTGATCTGTACAGATCCTTCTTTGCCATACCGATCGAACCTTCCGCATAGATTGGGAATGTGATCTTTGGTCCGATATAAGAATATGCAACAGTTGTCACATGCTCTGCCAGAACACCTGCATCTGATAATGCCTGCATCCAGTCGATCCAGTCCTCACCACCCATAACCTTGATGGTGTTCTCGATTTCTTCCTCGGTTGCTGCCGGGATATGTGCCATTGTTACTGTATTGTCCTTCAGAACTAAAGTCTTATTGGAATACTCCTCACCTACAGTCTTAAGTACAGAAGAATACTTATGTCCATCCGGCGTTACACGTCTTGGTGCTGCAAGGCTGTAAATAACCATATCGACAGTTCCAAGATCTGCCTTGATCGTATCAATTACCTGTTGTTTGATCTCCAGTGAGAATGCATCTCCGTTGATGGATTTTGCATACAGCCCATCCTTCTTTGCTTCTTCTTCAAATGCTCTTGTATTATAGAAGCCTGCAGTCGCTGTTCTTCTTCCATTGGATTCCTTCTCGAACATAACACCAAGTGTATCTGCATCATAGCCAAATGCAACTGCGATTCTGGAAGCGAGTCCATATCCGGTCGATGCTCCGATCACAAGTACCTTCTTTGGTCCCTCAACCTTTGGCTGTGCCTTTACATACTTGATCTGATTCTTTACATTTTCTGCACAACCAACCGGATGAGCGGTGGTACAGATATAATCCTTTACTCTTGGTTCTACTACCATTTTAATTTTCTCCTCTGATCTTCCGATTTATTCGGACTTTCTTTCTCGATTTATATTTATACATTCCGTATTAATATCTTTTTTCTGATCCGTTACATCTGCGGGTGCTCTTTATTTGCAAACTTCGTGTAATCCTGCATCCATACAAGATCAACGGAACCTGTCGCACCTTTTCTCTGTTTTGCGATGATGATCTCAGCGATACCTTTTTTCTCGGTATCCGGATTGTAATAATCATCACGATAGATGAACATAACAACATCGGCATCCTGCTCGATTGCACCGGATTCACGCAGATCGGCAAGCACCGGCTTATGATCCGGTCTGGAGTCAACTGCACGGTTCAACTGTGACAGGGTAATAACCGGAACATTCAGTTCCCTTGCAAGCACCTTTAATGCTCGCGATGTATCAGAAATAAACTGCTGTCTGGACTCTACATGCTTGTTCGTGCTCATCAACTGCAAATAGTCGATGATGATAAGACCCAGGTCGTTGTTCTGTTTTAATTTTCTGCATTTGGAACGCAGGTCGGCTACCGTGATCGCAGAATTATCATCAACAAAGATCGGAGCATCAGCAATAACCTCTGTACTCTCCATGATCTTATCCCATTCATCATCTACAAGCTGTCCCGTCTGGATCTTCTGTGAATTAACAAGTGAATCCAGCGCGATCATACGTGTTACCAACTGTTCCTTCGACATTTCCAAACTGAATATTGCAACCGGAATACGCTTCTTTACAGCTACATGATGTGCGATATTTAAGACAAATGCAGTTTTACCCATAGCAGGACGAGCCGCTACTAGGATCAGTTCCGATCCATGCAAACCTGTCAGCATATTATCCAGATCGATAAACCCGGTCGGCACACCGGTAACTCTGGTGTTCTGTCTGGATGCTGCCTCGATCTGATCGATAACATCTAATACGATCGAATCGATCGACGCAAAATCATTTGCACCGTTTCTCTGCTGTACGATCTTGTAGATCCCACTCTCTGCTGTCTCAAGCAGACCATCCACGTCATCCGTATCCAGATAACAGTCCTTTTCAACATCCTCACACATCTTGATCATACGGCGAAGCACCGCTTTATCTGCTACGATCTTCGCATAATACTTGGCATTTGCCGAGGTTGGCACTGCGGCTATGATATCTGCAATATAACTCATACCCGCCACATCTTCCGGAATATTCTTCTCCCGGAGCCGGTTATTCAACGTGATCAGATCGACCGCCATTCCTTCCTTGAACAGCTCGATCATGTTCTCATACAGAATCGCATTCTGTGCACTGTAAAAGTCTTCCTTCGTAAGTATATCCGATACGTCTACGATCGCATCACGATCCATGATCATAGAACCGATAACTGACTGTTCTGCATCCAGGTTATATGGTTGTTTCTTCCTGATAAATGCGTCTTCCATTAGTCAGCCTCTTCTACCTTTACTGTTAGCTCTGCCTGTACCTGTGGATGCAGCTTGATCTTAACAGTAAATGTTCCCATTGCTTTGATCGCATCCTTCAGCACGATTTTCTTTTTATCAATATCATAATGCAACTGGCTCTTGATCGCATCTGAGATCTCCTTGGAGGATACAGAACCAAATGCCCTTCCGCCTTCTCCTACCTTGATACCGACGGCTACAGATGCCTTTTCAAGCTCTGCTGCCAGCGCCTTTGCTGCTGCAAGATTCTCTGCTGCAACCTTTTCTTCATGCGCTTTCTTTAACTTATAATCATTCAGGTTCTTAGGTGTTGCCTCAAGTCCCAGCTTTCTCGGGATGATATAATTTCTGGCATGACCGTCACTGACATTTACCAGCTCTCCTTTTTTTCCGAGACTCTTTACATCTTCCAGTAAGATAACCTTCATATTAAATATCTCCTTCCTTGTACATCTCCTCAAGTAAATTGACAAGCTGTTCCTTTACTTCTTCCTTTGTTGTATTCGTAAACTGTGCGGCTGCAATATTCGCATGGCCACCGCCACCCATACGTTCCATGATGATCTGTACATTTACATCATCGATCGACCGGGCTGATATCTTAACATCATCTCCAAGCTGTGCAATGACAAAGGAGGCACGCACGCCTGCTATATTTAACATCTCGTTTGCCACCTTCGCTGTCAATACGATCGGTGACTCCGGACCTTCTTTCGGTTCAAATACAGATACCGCAAACATTCCGAGAACCATCTCGGCATTTCTGACACCATCTGCCTTCTGTCTGTAAGAATCAATATCACTCCGGAACATCTTACGGACACGCATAACATCCGCACCGCTTCTTCTTAAATATGCGGCCGCTTCAAAGGTACGCACGCCTGTCTTTGTCAGGAAATTATCCGTATCGATCAGGATCCCGGCATACATAGCATCCGCCTCGGACGGACGCAGCTTAATTTTTTCATCCATGTACTGCAACATCTCTGCGATCATTTCACATGCAGATGATGCGAATGGTTCTACATAAGAAAGGGTTGCATTAGCAATGACATCCTTGGTCTGTCTGTGATGGTCGAATACAACTACCGTCTTTGCATAGGAGATCAGCTCCTCACATTCCGTCAGACTTGGATTATTGACATCCACAACAACCAGCATGGTATCAGCATTGATCATCTCGATCGCCTGCTCATTGTTGATGATCATATCATCCCCATACATACTGTTGGCAGTAAAATTACCATAGATCGGACTGATGGCAGAGGACACTTCATTGATTACGATATGTGCCTCCTTATTCATGGAATTTACCATCCGGTATACACCGATCGCCGATCCAAATGCATCCATATCGGGATTCTTGTGCGCCATAATGATAACTTTTTCTTTTGTTTCCAGTAATTCCTTGAATGCCAGGGTCTTAACACGGGCTTTTACTCTGGTTGATTTCTCAGTACCCTGACTACGTCCGCCGTAATAAGTGATCTTGTCATTCGACTTTAATACAACCTGATCACCACCTCGTCCAAGTGCAAGTTCCATTGCAGAACGGGCAGCTTCAAAATCTTCTATAAAGCTCTTATATTCCGTGCCCAGACTGATTGAAAGCGTCAATGGAAGATCATTTCCGATATTGATTGCTTTTACTTCATCCAGCAGCGCAAACTTATTCTCCTGAAGCTGTGGAAGATATTTTTTCGGCATGACAAACATGTACTTGTCCTTCTCAAAGGAACGTACAATGGCATCTACGTTTGCCATATATTTATTGATCTTTCGATCGACGAGAGCAACCAGCAGAGAATGTCTTACCTCTTCCAGGTCATCAAATATCTCATCGTAATTATCAATGTAGATCAGACCGGTCACCAGCTTCTGCTCTTCATTCTCTTTTGCCAGTTTATTCCGTTCTGTCATATCAAACAGATACATAGCGGTGAAGTTTGTAACTCCTGTATGTTTTTTCCGTTTGATCGTTTTCTTCTCCTGTGGCTGGTCCTCTGTAACCGGCAGATTCTCCATTTCCTCCTCATGTTCTGAGGTCTCCTGTTCCTGGACACTGTCTACCGGTCCATCCGGATTTACCCGAATATTCTTAATCTCAACCCTGTACTCTTTTCCATCGTATTCAATATCCGCATGTACCGGCTCATCACACTCACCCGGTATCATCTCATGGGGCAGTCCCTCAAATACCTGCATCGCAGTCAGACGCATCAGCTTCCGCTTGCTGGTGTTCGTAATATGAGCAAATTCATCATTCACCCATGCGAGCCTGCCTGTCTTATCCAGTATCGCATATGGAATCGGGAACTCACGGATCAGATCTTTCTGAACCCGCCCATTTTCCATTGCACGATTTGCATATGCGGCTTCACTGGACACTCTGGAAGAAATATAAAGGACTATCACCACAACCGAGTACACTGCAGTAAATATGATCCCTACAATTCCTGCAACAACACTGACCGTCAGCATCCAGATATCACAAAGTACAAATAATGCGATCACATAAAGCGGCATCTGTAAATATATTTCATGTCTGGTGTCTGTATGTCTGTTATCATTCATGGAGATAATCCTTTCCGGGCATCCTGAAAAATGCCCTGTCTTTATTCATATTTGTATGTGAGTCTATGATCTATTTCTCATTGTCTTTCTTATACTGACTCATTCTGGTATCAATCTTGTTTGTAATTCCAAGACCAAATGCCTGCTCATTTTCCTTATACTGCAATAACGCACGGAACATGTATACATCCTCCGGTGTTGTTACCTTGATATTTCCTCTGTTGCCTTCTACGATATGTGCAACGATATTCTGGCTTCTGATGATCGTACATGCATCTACCATTCCTTCATAACCGGTTGGTGTAGCGCGGACAACATCATGTGCTGCAATGATATCCTTCAGATAGAAGGACTGTGGAGCCTGTGCAGAATAAGTATCCTTTCTTGGTGGCACGGAATCGATCTCGATACCATCCTCACTGATCATAATCGTTTCATAGCAGGCTGTTGATGTGATCGCATTTCCATATTTCTTAACGGTTGCAATATTGTTTGCAATAACATCATAAGATACATATGGACGAACGCCATCATGGATCAGCACGATAGAATCCTCCGGACACTCTGACTCTGCCATCTTAAGTGCGTTGTAAATAGAATCCTGTGAAGTTGCTCCACCTGCTAATACATGCTTTACCTTTGTAAGGTGATATTCATTTGCAAGATCCTCTACATAAGGAATATAATCCTTCAGAACAGAAATATAGATCGCATCGATCTGATCATGATACTGGAATAACTGTAATGTATGGATCAGAATTGGCTTTCCATTGATCTCAAGAAACTGTTTTGGGACACCTGCTCCCATTCTTACTCCGCTTCCACCTGCAAAAATAATTGCTATATTCATCTACTGTTTTCTCCTTTTTTCTCTAATTATTTTCATGAAACCGGACTGCCGTCTGGCAATCCCCTCACAGAATGTTCCTGTATATACTTATCCCATTCTGCATAGATATATTAATATTATAACGTATTCACAAAAAATTCAACTATAGGTTTTTCACAACCTCCAAAATCCGCTCCGTTGCCTGTCCATCACACATTTGCATATGGTATTTCAGGCATTCCCGGATCTCATCTGTCCGATTCTGTGTGAATTCCCGGTCTATCGCAGCCACCAGCTTCGTTCCATCGGATACGATCTGGCATGGGAAAGAATCATATGGAACATAGAATCCTCTGGCATGGTCAAAGGAATCAAAATCCGGTGCAAAGAATAAAAACGGCTTCTCATATACCATATAGTCAAATAATACCGACGAATAATCCGTGATCAGCAGATCTGCAACTGCAAATATTTTCTCGGATGGCAGATCGCAGTTCGACTTCATTCCCTTTTCTTCCAGATGCGGATGCAGCTTGATCACCCAGTAATACCGGTCTGAGGTTTCTTTCATGGCTCTCTGTATTTCTTCCATTCCACAGAGCGTCGGCATAGCTGCATTTCCACGAAATGTCGGAGCCCACAGGATGACTTTTTTCCCTTTTGCATCTGGATATTTCCGGTAGAATTCCTCACAGTTTGCCTGATTCCACGCTTCATCATAATAACAGTCTGAACGGCTGATCCCGGTTGCCTGTACAACACCCGGTGCAAGCCGCATCGTCTTTGTAAATACCGGCACACAGCATAGTGCACTGACGGTCAGCAGATCATAGTTTTTGTAAACCGAACCGCCTTTATACATCTTCGGAATATCCTCCGTCGTATCATATCCGCTTTTCTTAAGCAGTCCTCCGGAATGCCAGAGCTGCACAACCTTCGTCTCCGGACGTTTTGTGCAGGCAGAAACCGGAAGGAAATTATCACAGATAAACACATATTCGGCGGCCGCATACCGTTTCATAAACTGCTTCAACCATTTTAACAGGCTGCCATATCCCATCTTTCCAAAATCAGTGACCCACGTTTCATTCTTATACTCTGGATCTCCCTGCAGTGTTTCATACATTTTTCTCATGGAAAAAGGTAGATCCTCATGATGTGCATCGGCAAAAATTACCAGCCCCTTTTCGACCGGCTTTCCGGCATACCGTTTGTAGAGCATCGGCAGATAGACCTGCTGCATCGCCATTTTCAACACCTGTTTTATATAAAATACTATCTTCATGTGCTTCAAAATAAACCTTTCGACTATTTTGAAAACCGGCGGCATCCGCGTTTTCATGCGTATGCCGCCGGCTTATCGTCATCTTCTATCTAACTTTATTAACCATTGATTCTGGAAAGAAGCTCTTTGCCAAGTTCTTCGTTTCCTGGTTTGCCAAGTAATGCGAACATGTTCTTCTTGTAGCTTTCTACACCTGGCTGGTTAAATGGATTTACACCAAGTGTGTATCCACTGATACCACATGCAAACTCAAATGTGTAGAACAACTCACCTAATGTGAACTCATCGATCTTGTCGATGTTAATCTGGATGATTGGGATTCCACCATCAACATGTGCAAGAATTGTTCCGTTCATAGCACTCTTATTTGCAAAATCTACTGTCTTGCCTGCAAGGTAGTTCAGACCATCAAGATCACAATCCTCTTCTTCCATAACGATCTCACATGTTGGATGTAACACATTGATTACTGTCTCGAAATGGTTCTGTGAACCCTGCTGGATAAACTGTCCTAATGAATGAAGGTCTGTTGTAAAGTCAGTTGCTGTTGGGAATAATCCCTTACCATCTTTTCCTTCGCTCTCGCCGTATAACTGCTTCCACCATTCTGCTACGAAATGTAATGCCGGCTCAAAGTTGGCAAGGATCTCGATAGACTTGCCCTTTCTGTACAAAATATTACGAACTGCTGCATACTTCATAGCATCACTGTCGTCGAAGTTCTCTGCAAGGCAATCCTTTCTTGCTGATGCAGCACCTTCCATGAGCTTATCAATATCTGCTCCGCTTACTGCGATTGGAAGAAGACCTACTGCTGTCAGAACTGAGAAACGTCCACCTACATCATCAGGTACTACGAATGTCTCATATCCTTCTTCTGTAGCAAGGGTCTTTAATGCTCCCTTTGCCTTATCTGTTGTAGCATAGATTCTCTTAGCTGCTTCTTCTTTGCCATATTTCTCAATTAATTTCTTCTTGAAAATTCTGGATGCAATACCAGGCTCTGTTGTTGTACCTGACTTGGAAATAATGTTGATAGAGAAATCTCTGTCTCCGATCACCTGTAACAGATGTGCCATATAGGTACTGCTGATATTACTTCCTGCATAATAGATCTCAGGGGTTTTACGAATCTCTTTATCTACTGAATTATAAAAGCTGTGTCTTAAAGCTTCGATCGCTGCTCTTGCACCAAGGTAAGAACCGCCGATACCGATAACTACCAGAACATCTGAATCTGACTGGATCTTAGCTGCCGCTTTCTTGATTCTGGCGAACTCTTCCTTATCATAGTCAACCGGAAGATCGATCCATCCAAGGAAATCGTTTCCTTCACCAGTCTTGTTTACAAGTGTTGATTTTGCTGCAACAACTTCTTCCTTAATAGCTGCGATGTCCTCAGCGGAAGCCATACCAGCAACATTCTTAAAATCGAAACTTACTGTCTTTGCCATTTTATTATCTCTCCTTGCTTATATGATTTTTCAAAGCTATGGATAATTGTAGCAAAAGGAACCCCCATAATCAACTATTTTTCGAACATTTCATCAAGTGATACAAATCTGTAACCAAGTTCTGTTAAATTTGACAACACCGTATCTAATGCCTGCGCATTTGACTCCGACACATTATGCATGAGCGGGATCGCTCCATTATGATAATATTTATCAAAATGCTCGATCACATAATCCTTCCCCGGCTGATTATTTACATCATAATCCAAATATGCCATGCTCCAGAAGATGGTCTTATACCCCATATCCTTTGCCAGTTGGAGTACCCTTTCACTGTACTCACCACTTGGCGGTCTGAAATACGGATCCATCCGGTAGCCCGTGGCCTCCTTCATATAATCGGCACAGGTCTGCAATTCTTCCTTCTGTTTCTCCACACTGATACCGGGCATGGAAGGATGGGTAACGGTATGGTTGCCAACCTGGTGGCCCTCCTCTTTCATTCTTTTTACCAGCTCCACATTATCCCTGATATACGTCTGTGTAACAAAAAAACAAGCTTTTGCATTATGCTTCTTTAACGTGTCCAGTATCTGTTCTGTATATCCGTTCTCATAACCGCAGTCAAAGGTCAGATACATAACCTTGTCATCTCCTGCATCCTGATCCACATAATATGCATCATACTGTTCGATCGAAAAACTGTGATCGCAGTCACTGAGCCCATGATTTTTATCCCGTACAATGTACCATGAAAACTTCTTATTGCTGACCGCATCATAATCCCGAAGCAGCGTCATATCCTCCGTCGTCGCCTCTGTCTGGTCTTCTACACTTCCATTATCATTTCCTCCTTTTCGTCCATCCGTACTGTCATTTTGTCCACCGGAACCATCAGCTTCCTGATTTCCCTCTTTCTGCACCCGACAGTCTCCCGGTGTTGCTACATTTCCGTTTTTACCAGCTCTGCTCTTTGCCATTCCGGCACAGCCTGTCAGAAACAGACACATCATAATTCCCGAAACTACATACAGTTTTTTGACTGCAACCACTTCCAATTGTTATTTTGGATATAATATATGCTGTTTCTTCTACTGTTTATACCTATACCTGTCAGGTTGTACTGATTCCCTGCAGCAGCTTGTCAAATAATGCATCACACGCCGCAATCTGTTCCTCCGTTACCTCCCGCTCTTCAGCCTTTGCGGTCTGTTTCAGAGGCTGCTGCTCTTCAGATGCCGTCTGCCGCCGGTTTTTCTCTGATCTGCGTTGCTCTGCCCGCATTGTTTTTTTCGATTTTGCCGTGATTCTTTCCCGTGCAGGATCAGACTCCTGCATGTTTTTCTTCTTGCTATCCGCTTCCCGTCCTTTTTTACGCTCTGCTTCTGTCTGTTTCTCGCTCCGTCTGTCCTTCTGCTCTCCCATCTGTGCCAGTGCCGCATCAATATCGATCACATTTGGCTCTATAATAGCCGCTGCTGTCTGTTTCAGACCACTCCGGCTTCTGTCTTCTGCTTCCTGTTTACTGCTCTCCATCTGTTTTTCCTGTTCCCGTTTCAGGCGGTTTGCCAGGCTGTTATTCATATAGTTGACAAGTTCTGCTGATAGCATTTCACATTTTCTCCGGGTATTGAATACGTTGTAGACCATCTGCATAACCCCACATGCAACAATGCCCCACATGCCAATCTGTGTACTTGCAAATATAGAACTGCCTGTCCGATATTCCCACCAGGTTCCGATCAGCCCTGTTCCGGCGGCAAGGATCATCATATTACTGCAGAAGCTGTTCCAGGAGCTGACGTAGCTCTTACCAAGCTTCAGTTTATATATGTATTTCTCGACAAACGATCTCGTATCCCGGATACCAACATCAAGATACGATAACTCCTCGTACCTTTTTCGTATCTCCACCAGTGCTTTCTTTTTTGTACTTTTCATACTTCCGACTTCTCTGACCAGCCCCTTTAAAAATCCATTCATTATCAGCTTTGCTGCAATTCCACATATTCCCGTTGCCGCGATCACATACAAAAAAATACTCTGTTCCAAAATAGTTCCAAACATAACCATTTCCCCTTTTCAAATAATTTTTCATGTTTTCAGTTCCGATACCCCGCTCCGGATTCAGGGTGGTTCCATTATAGTTTTGATTTTTTTGATTTTTCAAGCCAAATCACACGACAAATGTTTACCTTTATTTTCATTTTTGGTATACTGGTTTCGATTTGAACCCATTTAAGAATGTATATAGTTATTTTGGACTATAATAGAAAAGAGGTAATTTAATATGGATTACAAAACAAAAGGAACCTGCTCTACTAATATTCATTTTGAAGTAGAAGATGGAAAAGTTAAAAATGTTTCTTTCACCGGTGGCTGCAATGGTAACCTGAAAGGTATCAGTGCCTTAGTCGAAGGTATGAAAGTAGAAGATGTCATTGATAAACTGGAAGGAACAACATGCAGCTTTAAGCCAACATCCTGTCCGGATCAGTTAGCAAAGGCGCTTAAGAATTATCTTCAGGGGGCATAAATATATGAAACGAATCATCCTTACCGGTGGCGGAACTGCCGGACATGTTACACCAAATATAGCGTTGATACCGGAATTACAGAAGCTTGGATATGATATCCATTATATTGGTTCTTATAACGGAATGGAACGTAAGCTGATCGAGGATCTGAACATTCCTTATCATGGAATCTCCTCCGGTAAGCTCAGACGTTATTTTGACCTTAAGAACTTCACGGATCCATTCCGCGTTATTAAGGGTATGGGCGAAGCCAAGAAGTTAATGAAGGAACTGAAGCCGGATGTCGTGTTCTCAAAGGGTGGCTTTGTAACAGTTCCTGTCGTATTTGCAGCCAAATCCTGCAACATCCCTGTCATCATCCATGAATCTGATATGACACCGGGACTTGCAAATAAGCTGGAGCTTCCAAAGGCATCCCGTGTATGCTGTAACTTTCCGGAGACAAAGGATATGTTCCCGGAGGGCAAGGCAGTTGTGACCGGAACTCCGATCCGTAAAGAGCTTTTCAACGGAAATGCAGTTGATGCGATCAACTTCTGCGGATTTACAGACAACAAGCCTGTCATCCTGATCGTTGGCGGCAGCTCAGGAAGTGCCGTAATCAACAGAGCGATCCGCGAAAATATTGATAAACTGCTGGAGCGTTTCAACGTGATCCATCTCTGCGGTAAGGATAATCTGGATCACAGCTTAGATAACAAGCCGGGCTATGCTCAATATGAATATATAAAGAAGGAACTGAGCAGCATGCTCGCTCTTGCCGATCTCGTGATCTCCCGTGCCGGTGCAAATGCGATCTGTGAATTACTTGCCCTTCGCAAGCCGAATATCCTGATCCCGTTATCCGCTGCTGCAAGCCGTGGCGACCAGATCTTAAATGCGGAATCCTTCAAAAAGAGCGGCTACAGCTATGTGATAAAGGAAGAGGAATTATCCTCCGAAACATTATTCGCTGCGATCGATGATGTATACAACAACAAACAGACTTACATCGAAACAATGAAGAAGAGCAATCTTACAGATTCCACTTCAATTATAGTCGGCATGATTGAGGAGCTGGTAAATAACAAATAAGCACAGCAGCAGTCAAATACAGACTGTTCGCTGCACCAGTTGGCTTGCAGTTACCAAATGCCGGTATAACGCATATAAAAAACAGGCACATATCAAAATGATATATGCCTGTTTTTTATAGGGTTATAGGACAAAACGTGTTGATGGCTAATCCCAGTCAACAAACGTTTTGTCC
>ERZ840517.595-NODE-595-length-46968-cov-11.792318_pt1 | contig 46968 bp, 39 predicted proteins | sample MGYA00519876_ERZ840517 | MGnify/ENA primary metagenome ERZ840517 (study PRJEB31850, sample SAMEA3708882) | human gut metagenome | biome: human gut; feature: human-associated habitat; material: faeces | place: China | collected 2014 ... | reverse complement strand
TGGCCTATGTGCTGTATGTCTCCACGCTGATCGCCACCATCCGCCGCATCGTGGAATTTGCCGAACAGTTCCAGCGCGGCATGACCGGCATTGAGCGCTTTGCCGAGATCATGGACACCCCCATTGCCATCGCCGACCTTCCCGGTGCGGAGCCGCTGCAGGTGCGGGAGGGCGGCATCGACTTCTGCGATGTCAGCTTTGAGTACCCCGATGATCACAATAAGGTCCTGCGCCATGTCAACCTCAAGATCCGCCCCGGCGAGAATGTTGCGCTGGTCGGCCCCTCCGGCGGCGGCAAGACCACGCTCTGCAACCTGATTCCCCGCTTTTATGATGTGACGGGCGGCAAGATCCTGATCGACGGGCAGGATGTGCGCAGCGTCACACTGCGCAGCCTGCGCGAGGCCATCGGCGTGGTGCAGCAGGATGTCTACCTGTTCAGCGGCACCGTGGCGGAGAACATCGCCTACGGCCGCCCCGGTGCGACCCGCGCCGAGATCGAGGAGGCCGCCCGTCTGGCCGGAGCCGACGGCTTTGTCCGCGCATTGAAGAACGGCTATGACACCTATGTCGGTGAGCGCGGCGTCAAGCTTTCGGGCGGGCAGAAGCAGCGCCTTGCCATCGCCCGCGTATTTTTGAAGAACCCGCGCATCCTGCTGCTGGACGAGGCCACCAGTGCGCTGGACAACGAGAGCGAGATTCTGGTCGGCCAGAGCCTTGACAAGCTGGCCAAGGGCCGCACGACCCTGACGATTGCCCACCGGCTGACGACCATCCAGAATGCCGACCGCATCCTTGTCTTAGGCCGGGACGGCATCGAGGAGGAGGGCAGCCATGCGGAGCTGCTTGCCCGGCAGGGTGTCTACTACCGGCTGTGGAACGGCCTTGTGAGCGCGGAAACCTTATAAGATAACAGATAAAAAATAATAGATAATAGATAAAAAATTTGGTGGAGTTTTCTCCTTTCAGTCGAAAACAAAAAAACGCTGCAAAATTTTGTTTTCGACCAGCGGGAGAAAACTCCACATTTTTTATTATCTTTTATCTATTATCTTTTATCTTTTTCATCATCCTTCTCATATTCAATCCGCATGTCATCACATTTGATGCAATCATAATCCACAGGAAGCCTGCCATGCCGTACTGCGGCAGCACAAGCCGGATGGCTGTGATGCGGAACACCGAATCCAGCAGCGAATACCGGAAGGTAGCCAGCTGCTCCCCCAGCCCCTTGAGTACACCGTCCACCATGCTTTCCAGATACATGAAGGGCGCGGCCAGCCCCAAAATCTGCACATAGCGACCCACCATGGCATCGCGGTAGACAAGCTCTGCCAGCGGCGCGCCCAGCAGCACAAACCCTGCCCCCGCCAGCACAGAAAACCCACCGGTGAAGCGCAGCATGGTAAACACCAGCCGCCGCGCAGCGGCTGTATCCCCCCGGGTGTGGGCGCGGGTGATCTCCGGCATCAACAGGCCGGACAGGGCGGTCAGCACCGAAAACGGAAAAAACAGCAGCGGCAGCGCCATCCCCTTGAGCGCACCGTACTGCGCCATCGCCGCAGTGCGGCTGCCGGTATAGAGGGTGAGCGTATAAGGGATCAGGCTGCTCTCGGCAGCCTGCAGGGCGCTGGCCAGCAGGCGGCTGCCCTCAACCGGCCAGAGGATGCCGTACAGCTCCCGCGCGGTGTAGGGGTGCAGCGGGGCGCCGGGGCGGGGCGCAAATTCCGGTGTTCGGGCAGCAAAAAGCAGCATAATACCGCAGGAGATTCCCTCGCTGACTGTGTTGCCCAGCATGACGGCCGCGCAGCCGTAGCCTGCACCCCACTGCGCCAGCAGGCGCAGCCCCGCCGCTGCCACCGCCATCCGCACAAGCTGCTCAACAAGCTGCGCTGTGATGTTGGGCTGCACCCGCCGCGCCGCCAGAAAGCACCCCCGCACCGCCCCCGATACCGCCATAAACGGCAGGCTCGGTGCCAGGATCAGCAGCGCCGTCTCGGCACGGATGTCATGCAGCAGATACCGCGCGCAGGGGCCTGCCAGCACAGCCTGCGCAGCCATGGCCGCCGTGCCAAAGCCCAGTGCCGTGCCGCATAGCCCGCGCAGCGTCTGCGCCATACCGCTGCCGCGGGCCAGACTTTGGGCTGCCAGACGCGCCGAGGCCACATGGATGCCCGCCGTGGCAAAGGAGACGAACACCATGTAAAGCGCCAGAATCAGCTGGTACAGCCCCATCCCCTCACTGCCGAGGGACGCTGCCACCATGACCCGGAGTCCCATGCCCAGCAGCCGCAGCACCAGCCCCGACCCGGTAAGCAGCGCTGCATTGTGCAGATAGTTCCTGCGGTTGTTCATACGCCGCCCCCTTCCCCTGCTGATGGATATGCGGAAGGCGCAGCGGGTATACCAGCGTGTGAAGCCTTCCCCCTTGGGGGAAGGTGGCCGCAGGCCGGATGAGGGGCGACGTTATCGCGGCCACCCGTTACCGGGCAATCACGGAAAGTCTGCCCCTCATCAGTCCGCTTCGCGGACAGCTTCCCCCTCTGGGGGAAGCCTTTTCGCTGCGCAGCATCTTGCAAAGCTGCGCGAATTTTGGTACACTGTTATAAAAGCATTTTTAAAGGAGCATTTACAAATGAGCGAAGCATGTACCCATGATTGCAGCAGCTGTCAGGCTAACTGCGATCACCGCGCGCCGCAGCATGAGCCGCCGCACGCAAGAAGCCGTATCAAAAAGGTCATCGGCGTTGTTTCCGGCAAGGGCGGCGTTGGCAAAAGCATGACCAGCGCCATGCTGGCCGTCTCGATGCGCCGCCTTGGCTACAAGGCCGGCGTACTGGACGCCGATATTACCGGCCCTTCTATTCCCCGCCTGTTCGGCGTGAAGGGTCCTGCCACCGGTGACGGCGAGAGCATCAACCCGATCTGCAGCCGCACCGGCGTTGAGATCATGAGCATCAATCTGCTGCTCGATGACCCCGAGGCCCCCGTGGTCTGGCGCGGGCCCGTCATTGCCGGTGCTGTCAAGCAGTTCTGGCAGGAGGTCGTGTGGGATGTTGATTTCCTGTTCGTTGATATGCCCCCGGGAACCGGCGATGTGCCGCTGACCGTCTTTCAGACGCTGCCGGTGGACGGCATCGTTATCGTGTCCAGCCCGCAGGAGCTGGTCGGCATGATCGTCGGCAAGGCCGTCCAGATGGCCCAGATGATGCATGTGCCCATTTTGGGTCTGGTCGAAAATATGAGCTACGCCGTCTGCCCCGACTGCGGCAAGCACATCCATGTGTTTGGCGACAGCCATGTGGATGAGATTGCCGACAAGTACAGCCTGCCGGTGCTGGCAAAAATGCCCATTGACCCCGAGCTGGCCAAAGAGGCCGATGCCGGCATGATCGAGGTCTTTGCGGGCGACTACCTTGACAACGCCGCCCAGACGGTGGCCAAGCTGCTGAAAAAGTAAGGGCAATACCGCATAATTCTAAATGCCGCTCCGGCGGTATTACGGTAAATTTGCTGCGGCGCGGAACAACACCGCGCCGCAGTTTTTGGAAAGAGGGGGGTCCTTATGAAGAAGTTCTGGGAAGAATTCAAATCCTTTGCCCTGAAGGGCAACATGATGGATATGGCCATCGGTGTCATCATCGGCGGTGCGTTCTCAACGCTTGTGACCTCGCTGACTGACAACCTCATCAGCCCGATTCTGGGTATTCTGGGCAAGGTCAACTTTGACGCTATGATGTGGGATGTTTTCGGCGATGGCAAGCTGGTTTTCAAGTACGGTGCCTTCATCACCTCGGTCATCAACTTCCTGATCATGGCTCTGGTGCTGTTCCTCATCGTCAAGGGCATGAACAAGCTGATGGCCCTTGGCAAGCACACGGAGGAGGCACCCGCAGAGCCGGAAGCCCCCGCCGCCCCCACGCAGGAGGAGCTGCTCGCCGACATCCTTGCTGAGCTGAAAAAGCAGAACGAGGAAAAGACGGCGTAACTCCACCCTGCTGCAGCCTTGGCGGCAGCGGCGCGGTTCCCGGTCGGACACGGAATCTGCCCCTGTTTGTACGGAATGGCGCTTAATTTTATTAGGTTTTACCCTCTCGAATTAAATTTAAAAAGCTTTTTCGCTTAATTTCCGTAAAATCTTTTGCTTTAGCATTGTAAAGCGCCTGTATCTATGGTATGATGCAGACAAGAACAAAGACGTTCCCACAAGGGGCCTGTGCGCCCTGTGGGGGCGTCTTTTTGTTTACCCCGAGAGCTGCAGCGTTATGTTCGTAGCTGCGATGCTTTCGGCATTTGGGAAGGAGCGATTACAAGGCATGGAAAACTTTACCGAGCGCAAGTCCCCCGCCGGGCTGTACAGCCCCCAATTTGAGCATGACAACTGCGGCATCGGTGCGGTCGTGGACATCAAGGGCCGCAAGAGCCACCAGACCATTGACGATGCACTGCAGATCGTGGAGCATCTTGAGCACCGCGCAGGCAAGGACGCCGAGGGCAAGACCGGCGACGGCGTAGGCATTCTGACACAGATCAGCGACAAATTCTTTCAGAAAATTGCAACCGAGCTGGGCATCACGCTTGGGAAAGAGCGCGAATACGGCATTGGCATGTTCTTTTTCCCGCAGGATGAGCTAAAGCGCAACCAGGCCAAAAAGCTGTTTGAGATCGTCTGCAAAAAAGAGGGTCTGCCGTTTTTGGGCTGGCGCGAGGTGCCCACCTGCCCCGCGATCCTTGGCCACAAGGCTGTGGCCTGTATGCCGAGCATCTGGCAGGGCTTTGTAGGCAAGCCGCCGCGTCTGGACGCCGGTATTGCCTTTGACCGCCGCCTGTATGTGGTGCGCCGCGTTTTTGAGCAGTCCAGCCCTGATACCTATGTCTGCAGCCTGTCCAGCCGTACCATCGTGTACAAGGGCATGTTCCTCGTCAAGGAATTGCGGCTGTTCTACCCCGACCTGCAGGACACCGACTACGAATCTGCCATTGGCATGGTACACAGCCGCTTTTCCACCAACACAGCCCCCAGCTGGAACCGCGCCCACCCCAACCGTTTTATTTTGCACAACGGCGAGATCAACACGATCCGCGGCAATGTGGATACGATGCTTGCGCGCGAGGAGACCATCGGCTCCAACTATATGAAGGACGATATGACGAAGGTTTTGCCCATCGTCAATCAGGGCGGCTCTGACTCTGCCCAGCTGGATAACACGCTGGAATTTATGGTCATGAACGGCATGGATCTGCCGCTGGCCGTCATGGTCACGATCCCCGAGCCGTGGGACAACAACAAGGCGATGGACCCCAAGCGGCGCGACTTTTACCAGTATTACGCCACGATGCTGGAGCCGTGGGACGGCCCTGCCAGCATCCTGTTCAGTGACGGTGATGTCATGGGCGCGGTGCTGGACCGCAACGGCCTGCGCCCCAGCCGCTACTATATCACGAAGGACGGCCGGCTGATCCTTTCCAGCGAGGTCGGCGTGCTGGATCTGCCCGCTGAGGAGATCGTCCGCAAGGACCGCCTGCGCCCCGGCAAGATGCTGCTGGTCGATACCATCAAGGGCGAGCTTGTCGATGATGAAAAGCTGAAGGCCGACTACGCCGGCCGCCAGCCCTACGGCGAGTGGCTGGACCGCAATCTGGTCCCGCTGTCCGGCCTGAAGGTCCCCAACAAGAAGGTTCCCTCCTACACCAAGGAGCAGCTTGTCCGGCTGCAGAAGGCGTTCGGCTACCGGTATGAGGATGTCTCAACCATCCTGCTGCCTATGGCGAAGAACGGCAGCGAGCCTGCCGGGGCGATGGGCAGCGATACCCCGCTGGCCGTTTTGAGCCACACCCGCCCGTCCCTGAGCGAATATTTCAAGCAGATGTTCGCACAGGTCACAAACCCGCCGATCGACGCCCTGCGCGAGAAGATCGTCACCTCGACCACCGTCTATGTCGGTGCGCAGGGCAACCTGCTGGAGGAAAACACCGACAACTGCAAGGTGCTGAAGATCGAGAACCCGATCCTGACCGAGACCGACCTGCTCAAGATCAAGGCGATGGATGTGCCCGGCTTCAAGGTTGTGACGCTGTCCATCTGCTACTACAAGAATACCGATCTGGAAAAAGCCATCGACCGGCTGTTTGTCGATGTGGACCGCGCCTACCGCGACGGCGCCAACATCCTGATTTTGTCTGACCGCGACATTGACGAGTACCATGTCGCAATCCCGAGCCTGCTGGCTGTCGGCGCGGTCAGCAAATATCTGGTGCGCACCCGCAAGCGCACCGCCATGGCCCTGATCCTTGAGAGCGGCGAGCCGCGCCTTGTGCATGACTTTGCGACCCTGCTGGGCTACGGTGCTGCCGCCATCAACCCCTATCTTGCGCAGGAGACGATTGGCGCGCTCATCACGGACGGCCTGCTGGACAAAGACTACTACGCCGCCGTGCAGGACTACAACCGCGCCGTGCTGGCCGGCATCGTGAAGATTGCCTCCAAGATGGGCATCTCCACCATCCAGTCCTACGCAGGCAGCCAGATCTTTGAGGCGCTCGGCATCAGCAAGGAGGTCGTGGACAAGTACTTCACGAACACCGTCTCCCGCGTGGGCGGTATTACCATTCAGGACATCCAGAACGATCTGGAGGCCCGCCATCAGGAAGCATTCGACCCGCTGGGACTGGACATCAACCGCGAGCTGCCGAGTCTGGGTGCTCACAAGTACCGCGGCGGCCCCGCTGCCGAGCAGCACCTGTACAATCCGCAGACCATCCACCTGCTGCAGCAGGCGTGCCGGACCGGCAGCTATGACATCTTCAAGCAGTACACGGCGGCCGCCGCCAATGAAGGCGGCGATGCGATGCATCTGCGCAGTCTGCTCGACTTCAACTACCCCGAGGCCGGTGTCCCGCTCGAGGAGGTCGAGAGCGTGGACTCCATCGTGAAGCGGTTTAAGACCGCCGCCATGAGCTACGGCGCACTGTCCGAGGAGGCGCACGAGTGCATGGCCATCGCCATGAACCGACTGGGCGGCAAGTCCAACACCGGCGAGGGCGGCGAGGCCGAGGATCGCTTCGGCACAGAGCGCAACTCCGCCATCAAGCAGGTGGCGTCCGCCCGCTTCGGCGTCACCAGCAAATATCTGGTATCCGCCAGTGAAATTCAAATCAAGATGGCGCAGGGTGCCAAGCCCGGCGAGGGCGGCCAGCTGCCCGGCGGCAAGGTCTACCCGTGGGTCGCCAAGACCCGCAACTCCACGACCGGCGTGGGGCTCATCTCTCCCCCGCCGCACCATGACATCTACTCTATCGAGGATCTGGCGCAGCTCATCTACGATTTAAAGTGTGCCAACCGCAAGGCGGCCATCAATGTCAAGCTGGTCAGTGAGGCCGGCGTCGGCACGATTGCAGCCGGCGTAGCCAAGGCGGGCGCCGAGGTCATCCTGATTTCCGGCTTTGACGGCGGCACCGGCGCAGCGCCGCGCAACTCCATCCACAATGCCGGTCTGCCGTGGGAGCTGGGTCTGGCCGAGGCGCACCAGTGCCTGATTATGAATGGTCTGCGCAGCCGTGTGCGCATCGAGGCGGACAGCAAGCTGATGAGCGGCCGCGATGTGGCCATCGCCGCCCTGCTGGGTGCCGAGGAATTCGGCTTCGGCACCGGCCCCCTCGTTGCGATGGGCTGCGTCATGATGCGCGTCTGCAACCTTGACACCTGCCCGATGGGCATCTGCACCCAGAATCCCGAGCTGCGCAAGCGGTTCAAGGGCAAGCCTGAGTACATCATGAACTTTATGCGCTTTATGGCCGAGGATCTGCGTGAGTACATGGCAAAGCTCGGCGTGCGCACCGTCGATGAGCTGGTGGGCCGCACCGACCTGCTGAAGGTCAAGCCCGCCCCCGCAGGCTCCCGCGCCGGTGAGATGGACCTCTCGGCGCTGCTGCAGAACCCGCTCATCGAAAATTCCAACATTCACTTCGACCCGAAGGCTGTCTATAACTTCCAGCTTGAAAAGACCCCCGACATGCGCGTTCTGATGAAGAAATTCAAGAAGAACTTTGATTCCGCCGAGCCAAAGCCGATGACCATCGCGCTGGATGTCGGCAACACCGACCGCGCGTTCGGCACGATCTTCGGCAGCGAGATCACCGCCAAGTTCGGCAATACGCTGCCTGATGACACCTTCCATGTGGTCTGCCACGGCTATGGCGGCCAGAGCTTCGGCGCGTTCCTGCCCAAAGGGCTGACGCTGGAACTGGTCGGCGATGCGAACGACTACATCGGCAAGGGGCTTTCCGGCGGCAAGATCATCGTCTACCCGCCGAAAAACGCCGCCTTTGACCGCAGTGAGAACATTGTCATCGGCAATGTGGCGCTCTACGGTGCCACGGGCGGCAAGGCGTTCATCAACGGTGTCGCGGGCGAGCGGTTCTGCGTGCGCAACTCGGGCGGCATCGCCGTTGTCGAGGGCGTGGGCGACCACGGCTGCGAGTACATGACCGGCGGCACGGTGGTGGTCTTAGGCAAGACCGGCAAAAACTTTGCAGCCGGCATGAGCGGCGGCATCGCCTATGTGCTGGACGAGGACTGGGACTTCTACCAGCGCGTCAACAAGGACATGGTCAGCTTGGAGCCTGTTGAGCATAAGTACGATGTATCGCTGTTAAAAGACCTGATCCGTGAGCATGTCGAGCTGACAGGCTCGCCGCGCGGCAGACACATCCTTGACAACTTCGGCGAATACCTGCCCAAGTTCAAGAAGGTCCTGCCCCATGATTACGACAAGATGCTGCGCCTTATTGCCCAGATGGAAGAAAAGGGCGAGGACAGCGAGCAGGCGCAGATGGAAGCATTCTACGCCATGAAAAACGCAAAATAAGGGAGGCAGACTACAATGGGAAAACCGACAGGATTTATCGAGATCGCACGGCAGACCAGCCTGGAGCTGCCGCCCGAGGAGCGCATCCAGAATTTCAACGAGTTTCATCTTCCGCTGCACACCGATGAGCAGCAGGCGCAGGGTGCGCGCTGCATGGACTGCGGCGTGCCCTTCTGCCAGAGCGGCGTCCAGCTGGGCGGGATGTTCAGCGGCTGCCCGCTGAACAACCTCATCCCCGAGTGGAACGATCTGGTCTATCAGGGCAAGTGGGATCTGGCCGTACACCGCCTGATTGCCACAAACCGCTACCCGGAGTTTACCAGCCGGGTCTGCCCCGCCCTGTGCGAGGCCGCCTGCACCTGCGGCAATGTCACGGGTGATCCCGTGACCGTCAAGGAGAACGAGCGTGCCATTGTGGAATACGGCTATGAGAGCGGCGCTATCCACGCGGTTCCGCCCCCGGCGCGCACCGGCAAGACGGTGGCTGTCATCGGCGCGGGGCCTGCAGGGCTTTCAGTGGCGGACCTGCTCAACAAGCGCGGCCACAAGGTGACGATCTATGAGCGCGAGGACCGCGCCGGCGGCCTTCTGATGTACGGCATCCCCAACATGAAGCTGGAAAAGTGGGTCATCGACCGCCGGGTAAAAATTTTGCAGGATGAGGGCATCGAGTTTGTTTTTGGCGCGGATGTGGGCAGCACCGTCAGTGCTGAGGAGCTGAAGTCCCGCTATGATGCGGTCGTGCTTTGCTGCGGCGCCAAGCAGGCCCGCAACATCAATGTACCCGGCCGCGATGCGCAGGGCATCTACTTTGCGGTGGATTACCTGACCAGCGTGACCCGCAGTTTGCTGGATTCCGCTTTTGCGGACGGTCGCGCGGTTTCTGCCGCCGGCAAGCGGGTGCTGGTCATCGGCGGCGGTGACACCGGCAACGACTGCGTAGGCACGGCCATCCGTCAGGGCTGCGAGAGCGTTACCCAGTTGGAGATGATGCCCTGCCCGCCCGCCGCCCGCGCCCCCGGCAACGACTGGCCGGAGTGGCCGCGTGTGCTGAAAACCGACTACGGCCAGCAGGAGGCCATCGCCCTGTTCGGCAATGACCCCCGCGTCTACCAGACCACCGTGAAGGAGTTTTATAAAAACGAATCCGGGCAGGTCTGCGGTGCGCTGATCGCCAAGCTGAAGAGCGAGGTCGTAGACGGCCGCCGCCAGATGGTCCCCACCGGCGAGGAATACACGGTAGACTGTGATCTGGTGCTGATCGCGGCTGGCTTTACCGGCTGTGAGCCGTATGTGGCGGATGCCTTCGGCGTAGAGCTGACGGCGCGCGGCACGGTGGCCGATGTGAAGTACGCCACCGCCGACCCGAAAGTGTTCGCCTGCGGCGATATGCGCCGCGGCCAGAGCCTTGTCGTGTGGGCGCTGCGCGAGGGCCGCGACACCGCCGCCGCGGTGGATGAAAAGCTGATGGGCTATACGAACCTGTAAATAACTAGGACCATCCTGTAGGGGCAGATGCCTGCATTGCCCCCTGCAGCACTAGTACAAAAAGGCACCTGCCGGGGAATCGGCAGGTGCCTTTTTATATCGTATTATCGTTCACATTTCCAGAAATAACAACTGTATGGCTCCAATGTGCTGCCGCCGCCGAAGTCGTGGTCGGCCCCGGTGATCAGATCTACCGCGCGGCCGCAGCCTGCGTCAAAGTGGGCGTCAAACGGATTGCCGTCCGCATTGATGGCCACCAGCACCCGCTCACCGTCGGCATAGCGTTCAAAAATCAGCTGCTTCGGCTGCACCAGCACATTGCGGTAGCTGCCCCAACACAGTGCCTTGCTGGCTGTACGGGCATGGGCCAGCGCGGCGATCCATGCGGTCAGGTCGTTTTCCTTCGGCTTTTCAATGGCCGGGCGCAGCGTCGGGTCGCCGTTTTTCTTGTCGCCCTCCACGCCCCACTCACTGCCGTAGTAGACTGCCGGCACACCGGGCATACCGAACAGCAGCCCGTAGAGGGGCGCAAGGCAGCTCTTGTCGGTCAGGATCGTAGCAATGCGCGTCACATCGTGGTTATCCACAAAGCTCAGCAGGTGCTTACCCGTGTACAGGCACCACTGCTCCGCGCCGAACTGGCGGTTCAGGCTGTAGCTGATCTCGTGCATGTTGCCGGTGTTGAAGCTGGAATACAGCCCCTTATAGCACTCATAGTTCGTCACGCTGTGGCAGGCGTGGTCGTTCATCCAGCGGTTGTAGTCGCCGTGCAGCGTCTCACCCACCAGCACAAACTCCGGCTTGATGCTGTTTGCCAATCCGCGCAGCTCTGCCAAAAAGCCGAGATCGAGACAGTAGGCCACATCCAGACGCAGGCCGTCAATGTCATAGTCGCGCACCCAGCCGCGCACGGCATCGAACAGGTAGTTTTTGACCTCGGGGTTCTGCAGATTCAGCTTGACCAGCTCGTTGCAGCCCTCCCACGCCTCATACCAGAAGCCGTCATTGTAATTCGTGTTGCCGTCAAAGCTGATATGGAACCAGTCCTTGTAGGGGCTGTCCCAGCGCTTTTCCTGCACATCGCGGAACGCCCAGAAGCCGCGCCCCACATGGTTGAAAACACCGTCAAGCAGGACCCGGATGCCCGCCGCATGCAGCGCCGCACAGACCTGCTTGAGGTCATCGTTGGTGCCAAGACGGCAGTCTACCCTGTTGTAGTCGCGGGTATCGTAGCCGTGGGCGTCACTCTCAAACAGCGGGTTGAACAGCACGCAGGTTGCTCCCAGCCGCTTGATATGCTCCACCCAGTCCAGCACACGCAGCAGGCGATGCCCCCCGGCCTGTGTCTGGTCACCGCTGTTCTGCAGCGGCGCACCGCAAAGGCCCAGCGGATAAATCTGATAAACTACCGCTTCATCGTACCACATGTTTTTCTCCTTCCAAAATCAGAACTTCTTTTTCAGTTTTGGCTTGACCACCAGATGGTAATACCGCGTCAGCGCGGCCAGCGCCCGGTCGCACAGCCAGAAGGACAGGTTGCCCGCAGCCAAAAGCGCCGCCAGCATGGCCGTTCCATCGGCCAGCAGCTCGTCCAGCACAGCAGGCCCCAGCAGCGCGAACAGCAGCAAATACACCAGCACCGTAGCCGCATTGAACACCGCAAACTTTATAACCCAACGCAGTACCGTGTTTTTTAGTGCATTGAGTTTCACGCGCAGCACGGGGTAATACCCCATGACCAGCACATAGAAAAACGCCAGCTCGGTCTCCGGCACAAGCAGCACGGCCAAAATCGACACCGTCGCGTAGAGAGTCAGCGCATAGCGCGGGCCGTAGTCCTCCAGCACCGGAATGAGCAGAAAAGCCGCGAGCATCGGCGCAGCGTAGGTGCCGATTTGTAAGGCGCTGCCGATGAGCAGAAGCACCACCGACAACGCCCCCAGCATACCGCAGAGCGCGATCTTCTGGCTTTCCGTTTTGCGCATGGTTTTTTTCCCTCCTGCCCTTCGCGCGATTCTTGTACATTATACCCCGTTTTGTTCCACATTGCAAGGATTTGCTGTTTATTTTGTACAATTTTACATAGGCGTGCCCCTTTTCTTACCAGAATAAAGCCTCTGGCAAATGTTATGCCGGGCCTTTCGTCAGACGCGCCGGCCGTATTACTCGGCTGGCTGTTCCTTTGGCTGGCTTACCTCGTCCTTGACGGCCTGCATCTGTGCGACCGTACAAAAGGTATAGCCCTCCTCCCGGAACCATTGTATGATGTCCGGCAGAGCCTTCACGGTCTGGCCAGTCGCTCTGGTATCGTGCAGCAGCACCACGCAGAGGTCGTGCCCCTCGGCATCGCGGCGGATATTGCGCAGGATCTGCGCCGCATCGGGGTGGCTGGCGGTGGCATCCTCTGCGCAGACATTCCAGTCGATCCAGTGGTAGCCCTTCTGCTCGGCCTGCGTCTTGAGGGTTTTCATAATGCCGCGCCCGCCGTAGCGGTGGCTGACCGTGTTTGTGCTGCCGCCGGGAAAGCGCAGCCAGTCAATGCTGCCGACATCAACATAGGGCTCCAGCGCCTGACGCAGCGTCTTGATGTCCTGCCAGAAGGCATCGGTGCTCGCGTAAATTTTCGAGTACTGATGTGTCGCGCTGTGCAGCGCAATTTGGTGCCCCGCCGCCGCAATGTCTGCCACCAGCGGCAGATAGCGCTCGTTGGCGTCCTGCGCACAGACAAAAAAGGTGGCCGGGACCTGCTCCCGATCAAGGATTTCCAGAATCGGCACGGTATTTTTGCTCGGTCCGTCATCAAAGGTCAGGCAGACCATTTTGGGCAGCGCTGTCTCCCCGGTGGCAGCCGACACGGCAAAACAGTCGTTGGGGGTGTCGGTATCGGTATATTCACAGTGGTACAGCCGATGAATAATGCCGAGCAGCAGCGTCAGCAGCACCGCCGCAGCCAGCGCGGACAGCAGCCGCCCGCCTCGTTCCTCCCGGTTTGCATTGCGCCGCATGGCAAGCCCCTCCCCTGTTATGGTCTGGTACAAGGTATGCGGGCGCGGCGGGAAATAGACATAGGCAGCGGTGTATGGTATAATAGAAAAAACGCTGTGGGAGGCCTGCCGCATGAAGCTGAAAATTACCAAATCCGACAAGAAGGCGCTGCTGGCGGCGCTGGCCGTCTGCGGGATCGGCATACTGTTTTCCATCCTTATTGTGCTGGGGATGGATATTTACCGCAAGCATACCTACACCAGCGTGATTTTGCCGGACGCCTACCGCATTACCGACATGAAAGCGACGGCGCACACCTCCTACTCTGTCAATGGGAGCAACACCGATTACGTCTACATCATCACGGTCAAATATGAGATCGACGGCACCAGCTACACGGACACACTGCAAATTTTGCAGGGCACCCATTTCGCCACCGAGCTGCACGCGCGCTACCTGGCCGACAACGCCCCGGAAGAAGTGCTGGGCAATTTGTATTATTCCGAGAAAGACCCATCCCATATTGGGCGGTATGGGGACGATTCGCTATTCGTAGAGTAAGTAACAAAACGCGGGAAACTGCCCTTTTACCGGCAGTCTCCCGCATTTTTCTTTATTTGTTTGGAGTTCTTTTCGGCTCCTTTTTTGCAAGAAAAGGAATAAAACTCTCGTACTTATTTCGCTCTCGCCTCGTGCATCGCGTTGATGCGCTTGCGCCACAGGCGCGGGGCAAACAGTGTCAGCATCGGGTAAAGCTCCAAGCGGCCTGCCAGCATGTCAAAGGCCAGCAGCAGCTTGACCGGGGCGGAAAATTCCGCAAAGCTGCCCATCGGGCCGACCAGTTCCAGACCGGGGCCGACATTGTTCAGGCAGGTTGCGACCGCTGTAAAGGTCGTGACCAGATCAAAGCCGTCCAGTGAGACAAGCAGCACCGACAGCGTCAGCAGCAGGACATAAATGTTAAAATAGTTGTGTACGCCGCGCAGGGTCTTTTCATCCAGCGGCTTACCCTCAAACCGGACCGTGGTGACGGCGTGGCTGTGCAGCATCTTGTTCAGATCCTGCCGCGCTGCCTTGAAGAGGATGATAACGCGGGAGACCTTCAACCCGCCCGCCGTTGAGCTGGCGCAGGCACCGATAAAGGTCAGAATAACCAGCACAGTGCGGGAATAGGTCGGCCAGAGGTTGAAGTCCGCCGTGGCGTAGCCCGTGGTTGTCACGATGGACGACACCTGAAAGAACGCCGTGCGCAGCGCCGTGCCGACAGAGTCGTACAGCCCTGCGATGTTCGCCGTGATGGTCAGGGTCGAGAACGCCACGATGCCCAGATAGATATGCAGCTCCTCCGAGGCGAGCGCCTCACGGAAATGGCGGAGCAGCAGGAAATAATACAGGTTGAAGTTGATGCCGAACAGCAGCATAAACACGCCGATCACGACCTCAAAATAGGGGTCGTTGTAGGCACCCACGCTCAGCGCCTTGTTGCTGAAGCCGCCGGTGCCCGCCGTGCCGAAGGAGTGAATGAGCGCGTCAAACAGCGGCATGCCGCCCGCGCAGAGCATGACCGTCTCGATAACGGTCATGGCGAGATAGATGGCGTAGAGGATCTTGGCGCTGTCGCTCAATTTGCTCGAGATCTTGCCGCAGGTCGGGCCGGGGACCTCGGCGCGCATCAGGTGCATGGCGCGGCCGTCCGTCATGGGCAGCACCGCCATCGCAAAAACAAGAACGCCCATGCCGCCGATCCAGTGGGAAAAGCTGCGCCAGAACAGGATGCCGTGGCTCAGCGACTCAACATCGGTCAAGATTGTGGAGCCGGTGGTCGTAAAACCCGAGACCGTCTCAAAAAAGGCGTCCACAAAGGACGGGATCTCGCCGGTGATGACAAAGGGAAGCGCGCCGAAAACCGACAGCAGCACCCAGACCAGCGCCACGATGGCCAGACCATCGCGGGCGTAGATTCTGGTGTCCTTGGGGCTTTTCAGGCTGGCGGCAAGGCCCAGCACCAGCAGGATCAGCACCGGGATCAGGAATGCGGGGATCGAGGCCCACTCGCCGTAAATCGCTGCGCACCCCATGGGAAAGAGCATCAGCGCCGCCTCGATCAGGAAGATGCGCCCCAGCACAAACCCTACCATTTTATAATTCATGCCGCCGCCCTCACTTTACAATGTCACGCAGCGCGTGCAGCGTTGTGTCGGTGGTGACGATGACAACATCGTCCCCCTCCTGCAGGGCGTCATTGCCGGAGGGAATGACCGTCTGGCCGCTGCGGCGCACGATGCCTGCCACCAGCAGGCCCTTGCGCAGCGTCAGATCCTTGAGCGGCACACCGATGAAGGGCAGGCCCGGGGCCACATTGAACTCCAGCGCCTCGACCCGGCCGCCCACAAGGCGGTGCAGCGTCTTGATGTTCTCCGACTCAAAGCTGTTCTGCATGGCGCGGACATACATGGCGATGGACTCCGATGTGACCGATGCCGTGGAGACCACACTGTCCACCATGCCCTTGGCTGTGGCCAGATCTGCAAAGGAGCTGCGGTTGATCTTTGCCACCACCTTGCAGGAGTTCATCTGGGAGGCATACATTGCCAGAATGATGTTCGTCTCGTCCAGACCGGTCAGCGCCACAAAGGCGTCCATCTCGGTGATGCGCTCCTCGCTCAGCAGCTCGGCGTCCGCACCGTCCCCGTGGATGACCAGCACGCCGGGGAACTTCTCGCTCATTTCCTGGCAGCGGGCCGCATTGCTGTCGATGACGGTGACGCGCTTCTGGATGTCCTGCAGCTCCTTGACGAGGTAGTAGGCCATCCGGCTTGCGCCGACGATCATGACATTGTTTGCCTTCTCCTTAAAGAGGTTCAGCCGGCGGAAGAAGGACTCAAGGTCGCGGGCCGAGGCGGTCAGGTAGATCTTATCCCCCGCCTGCAGCGTAAAGGCACCGGTGGGTATGATCGTCTCACTGCCGCGTGCGACCGCACAGATCAGGATCTTGACGCGGATGTTGCGGTAGAGGTCTGCCAGCTGTAGGCCGACCAGCGGGTTGTCCCCGGTCAGGCGGTATTCGATCAGCTCAAACCGCTGGCGGCAGAACTGCTCGCGCTTGATGGCCGAGGGGAAGCGCAGCACCCGCGCGATCTCGCGGGCGGTGGTCTTTTCCGGGTTGATGATCATCGACAGGCCCAGCTCATCGCGCATAAAGCGCAGCTGCTTCTCGTACTCCGGGTTGCGGATACGGGCAATGGTGTGCTGCGTGCCGAGCTTTTTCGCCACAAGGCAGGCAAGGATGTTGATCTCATCGCTGGAGGTCGTGGCAATCAGAAGATCCGCACCGTCCTCGAACGCCTCCTTCTGGACCTCATAGCTGCCACCGTTGCCGGGCACGCCGCGCACATCATAGATGTTTACAATATCCTCGATCAGGTCAGGGTTCTGGTCGATAACGACAATGTCATTGTTTTCCGCCGTAAGCTGGGCGGTCAAGGCACGGCCGACTTTGCCAAGGCCGATGACCACGATTCTCATACGAACGCTCCATTTCTTTTATTGCAAACCGGGGACAGGGGGCAAGCCATGCCCGCCCCTGCAGTGCCGCGATACCAGGCAAGAGTTGTGCATTATTAAGCCCATTATAGCAAAGCCGCAGGAAAAAGCAATAGGACATTTTCACGGATTGTACAAGATTTTTTGAAAAAGTCCGCAAATTTGCGCCCTGCGGGGCAAATTTTGCATTGACAAGCCGCCGGAAACTTGCTATAATTAGATGCTGTGTGAAATCACACAGTTATCCTTGTCTTTTCCGTTAAAAGAGAAGGCCTAATGTCCAAAAGGAGGTGCACAGAATATGGCTAAGTACGAAACCATGATGGTTACCACCGCGAACCTCGACGAAGAGGCTTCCAACGCTCTGATCAACAAGTTCAAGAACCTGATCGCAGCGAATGGTACGATCGATTCTGTTGATGATTGGGGCAAGAAGCGTCTTGCTTACCCCATCAACGATGAGACCGAGGGTGTGTACACGGTGATCAGCTTCACCAGCGAGCCCGATTTCCCGGCTGAGCTGGACCGCGTTTTCAAGATCACTGAGGGCGTTCTTCGCAGCATGACTCTTGCTGTTGAGGAGTAAGGAGTAAACCAATGCTGAATGTTGTTGCTATTATGGGCCGCCTTGCCGCGGACCCGCAGCTGCGCCAGACCACGACCGGCAAAAACGTCGCTTCGTTCCGCATCGCATGCGACCGCGGACGCCGCGACGCCAACGGCCAGAGTCAGGCTGACTGGCTGGATGTTGTTGCCTGGGATCGCACGGCAGAGTTTGTCTGCAAGTATTTCCAGAAGGGTTCTCTGATTGCTATTGACGGCCGTTTGCAGAGCCGCCAGTATCAGGATAAGAACGGCAACAACCGCACCGCGATTGAGATCGTGGCCAACAACGTCAACTTTGCCGCTCCTAAATCCGCAAACGCCGCACCGATGGGTGATGCCGGCTACGGCGCACCCATGGCAGCCCCCGCCGCCCGTCCTGCTGTGCAGGCCAATCCTGCGCCGAGCTACTCTGCCGGCAGCAATGATGACTTTGCACTGATCGAGGATGAGGGCGACCTGCCGTTCTAAAATCGAAAGTATCATTCTAACAAGGAGGTTTCCACAATGGCTATGGATCGTTCTTCTCGTCCGATGCATCGTGGCCGCAAGAAGGTTTGCTCCTTCTGCGTTGACCGCGTTGATCACATTGATTACAAGGATCTGCCCCGCCTGCGCAAGTACGTGAGCGAGCGCGCCAAGATCATTCCCCGCCGTGTGACCGGTACCTGCGCTTTCCATCAGCGTGAGCTGACGGTTGCCATCAAGCGTGCCCGCTACATGGCTCTGATGCCCTACGTCAGCGACTAATCTCGCCGCGTTGGCATTGCCAAAATGCACTGAAAAAGAGCAGTTCTTCACGAACTGCTCTTTTTTTGTTTCTTACACCGCAAACGGGAAGAGCCCCTCAGGCCTCGCAGGCTCGGCCAGCTCCCCGCATGGCGGGGAGCCTTTCTGACGGCGGCCTTTGGCCGCCTCAAAAAGCCTCCTCACGCAGTGGGGAGGTGGTCGAGCGAAGCGATGACCGGAGGGGCTTTTCCCACCTGCCGCTATCACTCACTCTTCCGGCTGCGGGGTCGGTTCGGGTGTACTCTCCCCCGCATTCCCCGTCTGGGCCACCAGCGTATCGTCACGCTCCCCGGCAATGCTGACGATTACCGTCACATTCTCGGTATTGATCTTGGTGCCCGCCGTATAGTCGGTCTTGGCCACACAGCCTGCGGCCATCGTGCCGTCATTATCGACCATGACCATCTTGTACTGGATGCCGAGGGCGTCCAGCTTTTTGCTGGCGTTTGCCTGCGTAAAACCGATGATGTCGGGCATCTCCACAAGATTCGGGCCGCTGCTGACTACGATTTGGATGATCTGGTCCTCCATCAGCTTTTCCGTGCCCGCAGGCGGGTCCTGACTGATGACAACGCCCTGCGGCACGGTGTCGGAGCCCTGCTCGACCATGACGATGCGGAATCCGCTGTAGGCATCGTTGCCCTTGATGTCGGTCGTATAGCGCAGCCCCACAAGGTTCGGCACGGTCGCAGCTTCTGTATTCTCCCCTGCTGCTGCGGCCGCTGTGGGCTGCGGCGTGGCGGACGGCGTACCGCCGTCCCTGCTGCCGCCCGCAAGGCTCCAGAGCAGCAGCACGACCAGTACAAAGATGACAACCAGCGACACCGCCATGATCTTGCGGGTGCTGATCTGGTTGTCGCCCCGCTCAAACATGGCGTTGGCGACATTCGGGTCGGTCAGGGCGCTCATCAGCTCGGGCACCGTCTGCATCCGCTTGGCCGGGTCCAGTCGCATGGCACAGGCCAGCACCTGAGAAAACCATGTCGGTACACCGGCCTCCAGACTGTGGGCAGACTCCAGACTGTCCCGCACCTTGCGCTGGGGCGCGGCCACCGGCGTCTGCCCCGTGACCATCCTGTAGCAGACTGCCGCCAATGCGTAAACATCGGTATAGCGGCCGCTGAACTCGGCGGCGGAGTATTGCTCCGGCGCGGCGTAGCCCGGGTACAGCTGGCTTTTCAGCTCGCTGCCGCCGGTGCGCAGGGCCAGCGTGCCGTAGCCCGTCAGGCGGGCTGTGCCGTCAATGGGCAGCAGGATATTGTCCGGGCAGATGCCGCGGTGGATCAGCCCGGAGGTATGCAGCAGCGCCACGCCCTCCATGATGGGCTGCAGCAGGGTGCGCGCCTCGGCGGGGGTCAGTGTGCGGCTGCGCAGGTGGAGATAGTGGGAGAGGGTCATGCCCTTCTCATTCTCCTCCACAGCGTAGACCGTGTTGTTTTCCTCCATGACATCGAGGATGGTGGACAGGCCGGTGGCAGGGGTCAGGTTGTGCAGATCGTCGTACAGGTCCTTGAAGTCCATGCGGCTCGTCTTGAAAAGGACTTCTTTTTCCTCCTTGGGCATCAGTGCCCCTGACGCGCTGCGCCCGTTGCAGAGCGTGACCGGGAAATATTCCTTGATAAGAACAAAGCGCTTTTCTGCGTTCAGCACACCGCGGTAGGAAAGGCCATCGCCGTCGGCGCTCAGGTATGCGCCCACGGTATACTTGCCGCCCAACTGGGTGCCGAGGGGCAGCGCACCCTCTGGGTTGCGGTTCTCCAGCGAGCGCCCGCAGTGGACGCACTCGCCGTGGTAGCCGTTGTCCAGCGGCTGCAGGCAGTGCGGGCAAAGGAGTTCAGGCATAGTAACGCTCCTTTTCAATTAAAAACATGCTTGTAGGGGCCGGACATGTCCGGCCCTGAACTTTGCGGCAGCCCGAAAATCTCGGGTCATTTCTACGCTGCAGGCCGGGCATGCCCGGCCCCTACCGTTCTGCCGTACAAAAAAAGAGAGCAAAAGTCGCCCTTTACTCTCTTTTTGCATTCTGTGGTTTAGCGGTCGAGGTCTTCCTCGTTCTCAAGGGTATGCCAGGCGTTCTGGACATCGTCATCGTCATCCAGCGCATCCAGCAGCTTGCCCATCTGAACCAGCTGATCGGGATCGGTCAGCGTGGTGGTGGTGGAGGGCACCTGTGCCACATCGGCAGAAACAAACTTGTAGCCCTTCTGCTCGAGTGCCTCGCAGACAGCGGTGAAGTTCTCGGGGCTGGTGGTGACCTCAGCGGCCTCCTCGCCTGCATCGAAGTCATCGGCACCGGCGTCCAGCGCGTCCATCATCAGCTCGTCAGGATCCTTATCCTCGAGATCGACAACGATGACGCCCTTCTGGGTGAACATAAAGCCGACGCAGCCCATCTGGCCCAGATTGCCGCCGAACTTGTCAAAGTAGTGGCGCATGTTGGCAGCCGTGCGGTTGCGGTTATCGGTCAGGGTCTCGACCATAACGGCGATGCCGCCGGGGCCGTAGCCCTCGTAGGTTATTGCCTCATACTCCGTCTTATCGCCGCCCTCGGCGCGCTTGATGATACGCTGGATGTTGTCATTAGGCACACTGTTTGCCTTGGCCTTGGCGATCAGCGCAGCCAGCTTGGAGTTGGAGGCGGGGTTGCCGCCGCCCTCCTTAACGGCAACGGCGATCTCACGGCCGATCTTGGTGAAAACCTTGGCGCGGGCGCCGTCAGTCTTTTCCTTTTTGCGTTTGATGTTATTCCATTTGCTATGTCCGGACATGGAAAATCCCCCTAATTTGTATTCACAAGGCAACGGCAGTAAAGCCGATAATTACCATTAAAATAGTATACCACAACAGGCCGTGCTTTTCAAGAGGGGCCGTGCGCTTTATTGCAGGTTGCGCAGCCCTTTTGGGTAATGATTTTTGATGCGCCCGCCGCTGACCTTGCCCCCGCCGAGCGGGAAGCCGTCCACCAGCACGGCGCACCAGCCGTTTTGGGCTGTGGCAGCGTCGATCTCCTCGCCGCGCAGCCATGCAGCGGTGCGCGGGTCGGCGAGCGTCAGCTCCTCCCGGTTCGTGCAGTCCGCGCCATAAGCCATAAAGAGCGCGTGGGCCGGCTGGAACCGCTTTTTCAGAACACTGCCGGCCAGCACACCCCCCCGCACAATGCGCAGCTTTGCAATGTTCAGCCCCTCGCTGCCCGGTGCGGGCAGCAGCAGCCACTCCCCCGTCCCGGCCAGCGGGCGGGATGCCAGCGCCGGGAAATAGGCCCGGGCAAATTCCAGCCATTCCGCCGGGGGCTTTACCGCTTTGGGCGGCTTGACCTTGGGCGGGCTCGGAGCCTCGGCATCGGCGGCTTTTTGCAGCTTCGCCATAAAATGCCCCTCGCCGCCGTCCGCAGGCCAGATACGGCGGCAGCAGCCTGCCGCAAACCCGGCCGGGGCGCGGTTTTCCTCTCCCGGGCGGCCAAAGCCGCAGCCGGACAGGTCGCAGAGGGTAAACTCAGGGTGCCCCGCAAGGAAGGCTGCGATCTGCGCCTCGTCCTCAGCCGGGGCAAAGGTGCAGGTCGAGTAGACCAGCACGCCGCCCGGGGCCAGCAGGGCCGCAGCGTTTTCTAAAATTTCTGCGCCCAGCTCCGCGCAGTGCGCAACAAGGGCATCACTGTGCTGGGCGGCAGCCACCGCCTCCTTGCGGAACATGCCCTCGCCGGAGCAGGGCGCGTCCACCAGCACCCGGTCAAACTGCCCGGGCAGGGCTTTGGCAAGGCTGGCGGTGTCCTCGTTGGTGATGACAGCGTTCGTCACGCCCATCCGCTCCAGATTCTGGCGCAGGATCTCGGCGCGGGCGGCCACAAACTCATTGGCCAGCAGCAGGCCCTGCCCCTGCAGGGCAGCCGCAAGCTGGCTGGTTTTGCCGCCGGGCGCAGCGCAGAGATCCGCCACCCGCATGCCGGGGCGCACATCGAGCAAGGCGGCGGGGGCGGATGCGCTCGGCTCCTGCGCGTAGAGCAGCCCCGCATGGTGCCACGGGTGCCGTCCCGGGCGGAAGTCTGCCGCCGTGGTAAACGCAGTACGGCAGAATTTTGACGGTTCTGCGGCAAAATCCGTGTATGCCGCAAACCAGTCCGGTGTGCAGCGCAGCGTATTCACCGTTACACCGCGCGCGGGCTGCGCCGTGGCGTAGGTATACAGCTCCTCAAAGCGGTCCCCCAGCAGCGTTTTTTCCCGCGCCGTAAAATCCTTTGGAAATTCCAAAACGGCCCCCTTTGCATAAAAAAGCCATGGGCGGGCAAACTACCTGTGCAGCCCAGAAGGGCCGCAGATCGCTTTTTTACTTGCGAAAGGAGTCAACCACCTATGGCAAAGAATCAGACAAACAATTCGACCAACCGCACAAGCGACAGCACCCAGAAAACCACGAACCGCACCCAGCAGAGCAGCACCAGCCGCACCAACAACAGCACCAACACCACCAACAGCAAGAGCCGCAAGTGAGGCGGGTTTCCTAAGGCTTCCCCCTTGGGGGGGAAGCTGCCGCCCACAGGCGGCTGATGAGGGGCGGCCTTGCCACTACAACCCGTTACTAGGCAAATTGCGGAGGTTTTTCCCTCATCCGCCCTCGGGCGGGGCCTCGGCCACCTTCCCCCTCGGGGGAAGGCTTTTTACTTATTATTCCGGCTTATATCCATCCCACATCGCGTTGAACAATTCCTCAATGCGGTCATTCTTCCCCTGCAGGTAGAGCCAGCCCAGCAGGCACTCAAAGCCGGTGGAGGCGCGGTACTCCTGCACGGTGGCGTGCTTGGCCACCGTGGCCTTGCTGGCGTTTTTGCCGCGCCGCAGCACGGCGGCCTCGGCCTCGGTCAGCATCGGCTCGATCAGCTCCAGCTCCCGGTTCTGGGCGTGGGCGCTTACATAATGCGTAGCCACGGTGTGCAGCCGGTTGGGCTGCAGGCGGGTCGTGCCCACCAGACGGGCGCGGACCAGCAGCTCCAGCACGGCATCGCCCACAAAGGCCAGTGCCAGCGGCGACATCTCATGAATGTCAACTTCAGATTTCGTTTCAAACAGCATAATCAATACAGATAATCGAACTCATATTCGCCGATTTTGATGGTGTCCTCTTCCTCAACGCCCTGCGCGACCAGCTCGTCCAGAATACCGGAATCACCCAGCTGCGTCTGGAAATACTGCAGGCTCTCGTAGTCCTCGACATTCGTACCGGCAAGGATACGCTCCAGCCAAGGGGCATCGACGGTAAACTCGTGGTCGCCGGTGCGCTCTACCGTGAAGGGGCGGGTGGGCTGGGCGTTCTTGTCGGGGCGCTTGTACTCTGCCTCATAGATTTTGACCGGGGGCAGGTCCTTCAGGCGGTTGTAGACCAGCGCGGGCAGGCCGTCCACGCCCTGACGGGTCGCGGCGGAGATCGGCAGGAAGGTCAGACCCTGCGCCTCGATATAGCTCTTGAACTCCTCGGCCTGCTCGGGGGTGGCGATATCGCACTTGTTGCCCAGCACGATCTGCGGGCGGTCGGCCAGCTCAGCGCTGAAGCCGGCCAGCTCGTGGTTGATTTGCTCAAAGTCAGCCTTGGGGTCGCGGCCCTCGCAGCCTGAGACATCTACCACATGCAGCAGCAGGCGGCAGCGCTCGACATGGCGCAAAAAGTCATGGCCCAGACCGACACCATCGGCCGCACCCTCGATCAGACCCGGAATATCGGCACAGACAAAGCTCTGCTCCGGACCGACACGGACAACGCCCAGCACCGGGGTCAGCGTCGTGAAGTGATAGTTCGCAATCTTGGGGCGCGCCGCCGAGATGATGCTGATGAGGGTGGACTTGCCTACATTCGGGAAGCCGATCAGGCCCACATCGGCAATGACCTTCAGCTCAAGCTTGAGGTGCATGTCCTCACCGGGCAGGCCGGGCTTGGCGAACTTGGGGATCTGGCGGGTCGGGGTGGCAAAGTGGCTGTTGCCCCAGCCGCCGCGGCCGCCCTTGGCCACGACCACCGGCTCGGAGCCGGTCAGGTCGGCCACGACGAGGTCGGTCTCGGCCTCCTTCAGCACGGTGCCGCGCGGTACGCGGATGACAAGGTCATCACCGTCCGCACCGCTCATCCGCTTGGCACGACCGTTCTCGCCGTCGGGTGCGGTGTATTTGCGCTTGTAGCGGAAGTCCATCAGGGTGGACAGGTTATCGTCCGCCACAAAGATGATGTCGCCGCCGCGGCCGCCGTCACCGCCGTCCGGGCCGCCCGCCGCCACGAATTTTTCGCGGTGGAAGGTCACCGCGCCGTCGCCACCCTTGCCGGCGTGCAGCCAGATCGTGGCGGTATCAATAAAATTACTGGTTGCCATTGTGTACCTCTCTGATAACTACAAAAAACGAGCGAGCCGCAAAGGCCCGCCCGTACCGGTTTTTTTACTGCTTGACCGTGCAGCGCTTGCGGTCACGGCCCATGCGCTCGAAGTGAACGCGGCCATCGACCAGAGCGAACAGGGTGTCATCGCTGCCGATGCCAACGCCCTCACCCGGATGGATGTGGGTACCGCGCTGACGGACCAGGATGTTGCCGGCCAGAACGAACTGACCGTCGCCGCGCTTGACGCCGAGGCGCTTGGACTCGGAATCACGGCCGTTCTTGGTAGAACCTACGCCTTTTTTATGTGCCATTGTGATTTACCTCCTTAGCCGTTGATCGCGGTGATTTCCACCTTGGTGTAGGGCTGACGATGACCCTTGCGGACCATGCTGCCCTTCTTGGGACGATAGGTCAGGATGTTGAGCTTCTTGCCCTTGCCGGTCTTGACGACCTTGGCAACAACGGAAGCGCCCTCAACAACGGGAGCGCCGACCTTGACAGAGCCCTCCTCGCCAACGGCGAGAACCTGATCGAAGGTGACTTCGCTGTTGTCCTCAGCGTTCAGCTTCTCGACATAAACAACGTCGCCGACCTTAACGCTGTACTGCTTGCCACCGGTTTTGATAACTGCGTACATGTGATAACCTCTTTCAATAAGTCTCGCTGGTCTGTAGGGCGGCGTGCCGAAAAATGCACACACTTATACAGCCCATACCATGCGGCTCTAGTATCTTACCATATAACCACAGCAGTTGTCAAGGGGTTTCGGGCGTGGGAAGGTTAAAATTTTCGCCTTCCCCCAAGGGGCTGCGCCCGCTGGCGCGTGTCGGAGCGCAACCGCCGTAGGCGGCTCTTAGCGCGTAGACTGAAGGTGGCCCCGCAGGGCCGGATGAGGGGCAAGTCTGCGGTTATATCCCATCAGTGGGCTGCAATGGCAAGGTTGCCCCTCATCAGTCCGCTTCGCGGACAGCTTCCCCCGAGGGGGAAGCCTTTAGCGGCTCTGCCGCTTTGCTGCCTCGACCGTGTTCAGCATGAGCATGGCGCGGGTCATCGGGCCGACACCGCCGGGGACCGGGGTGATGTAGGCGGCCTTCTCGGCGGCCTCGGCAAAATTGACATCGCCGTGCAGCTTGCCGTCCGCACCGCGGTTGATGCCCACATCAATGACCACAGCGCCGGGCTTGACCATATCGCCGGTCACAAAGCCCTCGCGGCCAACGGCGGCCACCAGAATATCGGCGGCGGCGCAGACCTCTTTGAGGTTCGCCGTCTTGGAGTGGCAGATCGTGACCGTGGCGTTCTTGGCCAGCAGCAGCAGCGCCGCCGGCTTGCCCACGATGTTGGAGCGGCCGATGACCACCGCGTTCTTGCCCGCGATCTCGGTGCCGGTGGACTCGATCATCCGGATGCAGCCCGCTGGGGTGCAGGGCAGATAGCACGGCTCGCCGATCTGCATCCGGCCGACATTGACGGGCGAAAAGCCGTCCACATCCTTCTCCGGCGGAATGGCGTCAATAACGGCCTTCTCGTCGATCTGGGCGGGCAGCGGCAGCTGCACCAGAATACCGTGGACGGCGGCATCCTCCGCCAGCTTTTTCACCTCGGCCAGCAGCGCCTCCTGCGTGGTATCGGCGGGCAGGTTGATGCTGCGGCTCTCGATGCCGCACTGCGCACAGTCGTTGATCTTGCCGCGCACATAGACCTGACTGGCAGGGTTCTCGCCTACCAGAATGACCGCCAGACAGGGGTTGATGCCCCGGCTTTTCAGCTCCCTGACCTTTTCTGCGGCCTCGGCCTTCGTGGCTGCGGCCAATGCCTTGCCGTCAATGATAGTTGCTCCCATGATACTTTCCCTCTTTCAAATCTATTTTTTGTCCGTACAGGGCGGGCAAAGCGGTGTCAGGTCTTACACCAGCAGCACCTATCGCCGTACTGCAAGCGATTGCCGGTTATTCCTGCGGTCCTTCTATTTCTTCGATCTCCACGGTGTTCAGATCCAGCGCATCGAGACGCGCGTTCATAGCATCGGTGGCCTTGACAAACTCGGCGTGGGGCGCATTGGCGGGCAGGGTATCCGGGGTGAACCGCTCCCCTGCCTCGGCCTGCTTTTTGATGTCCCTCACGGCCAGCGTGACGGTCAGCGTTTTTCCCTTTGTGCTGCGCAGGCCGATGACCATCAGCACAGCTGCCGCAAGCACCGAGCCGATGGCCACCAGCTGGCTGGCCCGCAGCCCCGTGCTGCCGATGAGCAGCGAGTCGGTGCGCAGCCCCTCGATCCAAGCGCGGCCGAGGCCGTACCAGATGATATAGCCAAGAAAGATCTGCCCGTTGAAGCGCCGTTTTTTGTAAAGCGAAGCCAGCGCAAAAAAGCCGACCAGACACCAGATGCTCTCATACAAAAATGTGGGATGCACCGGGGCCGTGGGGTCCACCGTCATACCCGCAGGCAGCGTGACCTGCACGGATCGCAGATAAGCCTCGGTCCCCTCGCTGTACATGCCCCATGGCAGCGTTGTGTTTGTGCCGAACGCCTCCTGATTGACGAAGTTGCCCCAGCGGCCGATACCCTGCCCGATGAGGAACCCCAGCGAGACAAGATCAAACAACGGCAGCAGCGGCACCTTGCGCCATTTGGCGGCCAGCCCGCCAAAGATAAATGCGCCGATGACCGCGCCGTAGATGGCGATGCCGCCCTTGCGGATGTCGATCATCTCCCAGATGCTCTGGTAGGCAAAGGGCGCCATAGCCACATAGTAGATGCGGGCGCATACGATGGCCATCACAGTGCCGATGGCCACCACATCGACCAGCCGGTCGGAGTCAATGCCGTAGTCCACGGCATTGCGGAAGGCGTAGAGCATCGCCAGCAGCATACCTGCCGCGATGATAACGCCGTACCAATAGATATTGAACCCGCCGATGGACAGCGCCACCCGGTTCACGGTCAGGTCAAGGCCCAACCCGGGAAATTGCACATGATAGATCATTTTTATCTTTCCCCTCTTTACGCTTCTGCCGGGTCGATCTGCACATAGGCGCGGTTTTCCTCCCGCAGGGCCGTGCGCAGCAGGGCGTTTGCATCATCCACCGTCAGCTCAGCCAGTGCAGCGATCTCGTCAGCCAGAGTGCGGCCCTTCAGGCAGGCCGCAGCGGCCTCCTCGGCAGCATCGTCCACGGCCTCGACATCGCCCAGCAGCTCTCCGTACATCTGGTTTTTCACCAGCATAAAGACCTCGGGGTCCACACCGTCGCGGCGCATCCGCTCGATCTCTGCCTGCAGCAGATCCACGACCTCGCGCGGGGTATCGCTCTCACCGGTAAAGGCCACAGCGCAGGCACCGCGCACCGCGATGAAATCGCCCGAGAATTCCGGGTTGACAAGCGCCTCATCGTACAGGCGGCGGTAAAGCTTCGTCAGGCCGCCGACAACGAGATCCCCCAGCATATCCAGCAGCAGCTCCCGCTTTATATCCCCCTCGGCCAGCGGCTCCTCCCGGTAAGCCACACCGAAGCAGGGCTTTGTGACAGGCATTGTAAAGACGGCCTCCCTGTGGGGCAGCGGGCCGCTCTGCGCGGGGATTGCCCACTCGACCTCATGCGGGGCGCGGGCGCGGTAGAGCCCGTTGCGCTTGCAGGCATCGACCGCCTGCGCCAGCGTGATCTTGCCGGCCACGCTCAGCACCATGTTGGAGGGCGCGTAGAACGCCTTGGTGCAGCTGTAAAGCATCTGCGGCGTCAGCTCGGCAATGCTCTCGACCGTGCCGGCGATGTCGTCCCGCAGCGGGTGGTCCGCATACAGGCAGCGGAACAGTGCGTTCAGCAGCCGCCAGTCGGGGCTGTCATCGTACATCTTGATCTCCTGCCCGATGATGCCCTGCTCCTTGGCGATGGTGGCCTTGGTAAACCACGGCTTGCCGACCATGCCCAGCAAAATGTCAAGGTTTTCGTCGATCTTCTGCGTGGCGGAGAAGAGATAGCAGGTGCGGTCATAGCTGGTAAAGGCGTTGGCCGAGGCACCGGTCTTGGCATAAAAATTGAAAGAGTCGCCCTTGGGCGTCTCGCACATCTTATGCTCCAGAAAATGCGCCGTGCCGGCGGGCAGCGTGACCTGCCTGCCGTCCAGCTTGAAGGCGCGGTGGATTGAACCGAAGCCGGTGGCGTAGATGGCGTGTACACTGCTGTAGCCCGGCATCGTGCGGCAAAGCACAGTCAGGCCGCTGGGCAGTACAACGCTTTCACAGCTTACGGCGGCGGCAGCACGGCTCTGAGCCGCCTCAAAAGCGGCGTGGTCGTTATTCAACATCCTCGCTGCCTCCTTTCCCCTGCGTGCCCGGCTCGGCGGTCACGGCGTAACAGACGGAATAGTGGTAGCTCTGCAGCGTCTGGCGCACCTCGTCCAGACTGACGGCGCCGGTCAGAACCTTGCCGTACTCCGGCGGGTAGAGCGGCTCGCCGCGGGTAATCTGGCCGTAGTACCAGTTTTCAAGCGCAGCAAGGCTGTCCCCCAGCGCGTCCATGCTGGACAGCAGGCCGCGGCGGCAGTCATCAACCTCCTCCTGCGTGATGGGGCCGTTTTTCAGCCCCTCCAACTCGGCAAAGATGGCGGCCTCGGCCTGCTGCTCCCTGCCCGGTTCGACGCCGGAGTCGATCATCATGACGCCGGTGGCCCGCTGGGCGGCAGAGCCGCAATAGTAGCACAGGGACTGCTTTTCCCGCACATTGCGGAACAGGCGGCTGGTCGCAGAGCCGCCCAGCACGCTCATCGCAACGCGCAGGATGCTGACGCTGGGCGGGTTGGGGTGCTCCTCACCAGTCGTGAACAGCATACACAGCTTGGCCTGCGTCAAACCGGGGATTTCCTCCTTAAAATGGCGCAGCGGCGTGGCGGGCATCGCGGTGGGGGCAGCAAACGGCTGCGGATCGCGGTGCAGACCCTCCAGCTTTTTCAGCAGCAGATCGGCCACGCGGGCCTCCTCCACGCCCTGCACCATCACATCAATGGATGCGGTGGAGAGGATACGGTCATACTCAGCCTTGAGGCTTTGCGGGGTCACATGGACCAGCTCGCCGGGGTAGCCGCCCAGCTCGATGCCGGCCGGGGTATCGCCGTAGAATTTACGGCGCGCCTGACGCACACAGTAAAGCCGCTTGGAGTTGAACTCCGCCTCAAGACGGCGGGCCTGCGTTTCCGTTTCGATGCGCACGGCCTCGGGGTCAAAGGCGCCGTCCACAAGATACGGGTCGAAGATCGTGCCGAACACGATGTCGGCATAGGCATCGGTCAGATTCTCCCCCGCCAGTGCGTAAGCGTCCTTGATGCCGCAGATGTCGGCGGAAAGCACGCGGTCGGTGCCCGCGCTGGCAAGGTCAACGCCAAGGTCCGCGCCATACAGCTCCGCCAGACGGCGGGACAGGGCGGTCATATCGGGGCAGGCCGCATAGCCGCGCTCCAGCACAAGGGCCAGCACGGCGGCATCGGTGGCAGATTCCCGCCGGGCCGGGAAACGCAGATGCAGCGTGATGCGGCAGCGGTTGAATTTAGCAGCATCCAGCGTGGTGATGTATACGCCGGGTGCGAGTTGTTTACGTTCCAAATCGTTATTCCTTTCAAACATCAATAGATATTGGTATTATACCGCTTTAACGACATAAAGTAAACAAAAAACTTGCAACAGATGCTATATATTGTTTATAATAGAGATTATGAAAGCCCGATTTGTAGGACGGCCAGCCCTCTGGCCGCCGCGGGGTGAGGGCACCCCGCCCTACACCCCCATGAAAAGGGGTATCCACCGTACACTTGCGGGCCGGGCATGCCCGGCCCCTACAAAGCAATTTTATATAGAGAGGTCATTTCTATGGATCGTTTCGCCCTGAAAGGCACTTTTTTGGACACCCCCACCCCCGATACCCTGCGGGTGCGGGACGGATATCTGCTGTGTGAAAACGGCCTGTGCGCCGGTTTTTCCGAAGCAGCCCCTGCCGGGGTCGAAATTCTCGACTATACGGGTAAAATCATCACCCCCGGTCTGGTCGATCTGCACCTGCACGCACCGCAGTACAGCTACTGCGGCACCGCCATGGATCTGGAGCTGCTGGACTGGCTGCAGCAGTACACCTACCCCGAGGAGGCGCACTACGCCGACCCGGCGTATGCAAAGCTTGGCTACGCCTACTTTGTGCGCGATTTGAAAAACAGCGCCACCACACGCGCCTGCATCTTTGCAACGCTGCACACCGATGCCACGCTGGAGCTGATGCACCAGCTGCGCGATGCCGGGCTATCCGCCTTTGTCGGCAAGCTGGGCATGGACCGCAACAGCCCGGACAGCTACCGGGAGCCCGATGCAGCTGCCGGTCTGGCGGAGACCCGCCGCTGGCTGGATATCTGCCGGGCCGAGAACACCCTGCACGCGGGGGCCGTGCGGCCGATGATCACCCCGCGGTTTACCCCCAGCACCTCCGATGCCTATATGGCCGGGCTGGGCGCACTGGCAGCCGAATACGGCGTGCCCGCCCAGAGCCATCTGTCTGAGAATCCCGGCGAGATCGCATGGGTGGCCGAGCTTTGCCCTGACACAAGCTTCTACGGCGAAAGCTACAGCCGGTGCGGACTGTTCGGCGGCAGTGTGCCGACCGTCATGGCCCACTGCATCTACTGCCCCGATGCGGAGGACGCACTGATGAAGCAAAACCGCGTCATGATCGCCCACTGCCCCACCAGCAATGAGAATGTCATTGCCGGTATTGCCCCCGCTGCCCGGTATCTGCGCGGCGGCTGGCGCATCGGGCTGGGCAGCGATGTGGCGGGCGGCCACACGCTCGATCTGTTCACCGTCATGGCCACCGCCGTGCAGGTCAGCAAGCTGCGCTGGCGGTATGTTGACCAGCGCGAAAAGCCGCTGACGATGACCGAGGCGCTGTATATGGCTACGGTCGGCGGCGGTGATTTCTGGGCCGATTTCGGCGAGAAGGTCGGCCTGTTTGAGGAGGGCTATGCCCTTGACGCCCTTGTGCTGGACGATGATTCGCTGAAAAACATGCGCACCTTCACCCCCGCCGAGCGTCTGGAGCGGTACGCCTACCTTGGCAGGGGCGCACTGACCGCAAAGTTTGCGCAGGGCAAAAAGCTGTTGTAAGCCTTTATACAACACCAACGGCCCCCGTACACCACACTGTGTACGGGGGCCTACCCATATCCCTCTATATTGCTTTACAAAAGTGCTTAGTTGATGAATGCGTCATGGATGGCGGCGACAGCCTTGTCGGCATCAGCCTCGTCGATGATGACGCTGATCTTGATCTCACTGGTGGAGATCATCTTGATGTTGATGTTCTGGTTGAAGAGTGCCTCGAACATGGTGGAGGCAACGCCGGAGTGGCTCTGCATACCGGCGCCCACGATGGAGACCTTGGCGCAGCCCTTGTCAACATTGATATCGCCGCCGCCGATGCGGTTGGTGGCGTTCTTGAGGGCGGCCACAGCGCTCTCGGCATCGCCGAGGGGCACGGTGAAACTCATATCCTTCTTGCCGTCACGGCCGGTGGTCTGCAGAATAATATCCACATTGATGTTCTTCTGGGCCAGCAGGCTGAAGATCTTGAACGACATACCCGGCACATCGGGCACATCCTTGACAGTCAGAACGGCAACATCGGTGTCCTTTGCAACACCCTTGATGAGCATACCTTCCACTTTGCATTCCTCCTTAACGACGGTGCCGGGCACCGGATTGATGCTGGAAATAACCTCCAGCTCGACATTGTACTTTTTAGCCAGCTCCACGCTGCGGTTGTTCAGCACCTGCGCACCCAGAGAAGCCAGCTCCAGCATTTCATCAAAGGTGATTTCCTTCAGCTTGGTGGCCTTGGGGATCTTGCGCGGGTCGGCGGTGTAGACGCCCTCCACATCGGTAAAGATCTGGCAGCGGTCCGCATGCAGCGCGGCCGCCAGTGCAACGGCGGAGGTATCGCTGCCGCCGCGGCCCAGCGTGGTAATATCATCGGAGCGGTTCAGCCCCTGAAAGCCTGCCACAACAACAACGCGGTTGCGGGCCAGCTCACTCTCCACACGCTCGGTGTCCAGACGCTTGATGCGCGCCTTGGAGTAAGCGCGGTCGGTGTTGAAGCCGGCCTGCCAGCCTGTCAGGCTGATGGCGGAGACGCCCAGCTCCTGCAGCGCCATGGCCAGCAGCGAGATCGAGATCTCCTCACCGGCCGCCAGCAGCATATCCATCTCGCGGTGGGACGGGTCCGAGGTGATCTCGGCCGCCTTGGCGATCAGGTCATCGGTGGTGTCGCCCTGCGCCGAAACAACAACAACGACATCATTGCCGGCGTTGCGGGTATTCATGACGATGCGCGCCACATTGAAGATGCGGTTCCGGTCTTTGACCGAGGAGCCGCCGAATTTTTGTACGATCAAGCCCATTGGTAGTATCCCTCTCCCCTGTTCCTTCGTATATCAGCTCACCACTGCGCCGACATTGTCGGCCAGCAGACGATGCACGGTAAAATGATGCAGCGGGCCTTCCGCCGCAAGCGCCGCCTCGGCACGGGCAAAGAACTCTGTATCGTCCTTATGCACAACGGCCATGATGGTCGGCCCTGCGCCCGAAATGTACACAGCCTGCGCACCCAGATCCTGTGCCAGCTCAAACACCTCATCGCCGCCCTCGATGAGCGGCAGGCGGTATTTCTGGTGCAGCACATCCTTTGTTGCCACGCCCAGCAGCGCGTAGTTGCCCTCGCAGAAGGCGGCTGTTGCCAGCGCCGCGCGGGACAGATTGTAAACGGCATCTTTATGGCTGACCATCGCAGGCAGCGCCGCACGCGCTTTGCTGGTCAGCAGGCGGAAATCCGGCACAAAGGCCGCAAAGGCCAGCTCCGGGTCGATGTCCTTTTTGACGCTGTAGACCTGACCCTCATCAATGACGCTTGTCACAAAGCCGCCCAGCATGGCGGGGGCCACATTATCGGGATGCCCCTCGATGGCGGTTGCCAGCGTCAGCATCTGGCGTTCGGTCAGCTTATCGCCCAGCAGGGCGTTGGCACCCATGATGCCCGCCACGATGCAGGCCGAGCTGGAGCCGAGACCGCGCGCCATCGGGATATCATTGCGCTGGGTGATGCGCAGCCCCCGCAGCGGGATGCCAAGCTGATCATACACGACCCGGGCTGCGCGGTAGACAAGATTGTTGCTGCCCGCCGGGACATGGGTGCCGTCCACCGAGGTGATCTGGATACGGTCGGATTCCTCAAAGGTGAACACATTGTGCATCGAGACGGCCAGGCCCAGAGAGTCGAACCCGGCCCCTACATTGGCGCTGGTTGCCGGGACTGTTACTGTTATCATATTCCCTGTTCCCTCTTACTCTTCCAGTTTTTTCATGGCCAGCGCGACCTTGCCGCCCAGCACCTCGATCTTCCGGGTGACGGCGGCAGCCTCGGCAGCTGTGGCGGCGTTGATCAGGTAGGCGGCCTCGCCGTTTTCCTCAAAAACCAGATGGCCCGCACCGGCCACGCTGGGCAGCAGCGCGCCCGCCACACCCGTTACCCGGATGTACCACGGGTAGGTATTTTTGTCCACCAGCTGACCCTCCGGCTTTTCGGCGGGCTTCCAGAAAAGGCTGTCATGGACCTTTGCACCGTCCTTCAGTGCATCAATGACATCAGCCACCACGGCGCTGGCGGTGGGCAGCTTGCCCGCGCCCTTGCCGTAAAAGACCACATCGCCGAGCATATCGCCCTTCATCAGCACGGCATTGAACACATCATCCACGCCTGCAAGCTGGTTTGCATTGGAGACAAGCATCGGCTCCACGCCGGCGGCCATATTCCCGTTCTCGCCCTCGTCATACCAAGCGATAAGCTTGATGGCGCTGTCGAGCTTTTCCGCAGCCTTGATGTCGGCCACCGTGATGTCGCGGATGCCGCGCGCCGGGATATTATCGGGGTAGACATGGTGCCCGCAGGCGAGGCTTGCCAGAATGGCGATCTTGCGGCAGGCATCGCGGCCGTCCACATCATCGCCGGGGTCCTTCGTCTCCGCATAGCCGAGCTGCTGGGCGATCTTGAGCGCCTCGTCAAAGCCCATGCTCTCCCGCTTCATCTTGGTGAGCATGAAGTTCGTGGTGCCGTTGACGATGCCGCGGATCTGGCTGATATGGTTGGCTGCCAGACACTGGTGCATCGGGGTGATGATCGGGGTGCCGCCGCCGACGCTGGCCTCAAACAGGAACGCTGCATTGTGCGCCTTGGCAAGGGCAAGCAGCTCGGCGCCGTAGGTGGCGACCATCTCCTTGTTGGAGGTGCAGACGCTGCGGCCGCTTTCCAGACATTGCCGCACATACGGGTAGGCAAATTTCGTGCCGCCGATCGTCTCGACCACGACCCGGATCTCCGGGTCATTCAGGATGGTGTCGATGGACTTTGTAAACAGCGCAGCGTCCGGGGAATCAGAGAAATCCCGCACGTCGAGGATGTACTTGACCTCTACCGGCTCACCGGCACGGCGGGCGATGGATGCCGCATTGCGGCGGCAGACCTCCAGCACGCCGGAGCCGACCGTGCCAAAGCCCATAATTGCAATTTTAGCCATTCTATCTTCCCCTGTTCTTACACTGGGCCGGGCATATCCGGCCCTCAGCTTTCCCGCCACAGCGCAATTTCGGCAGGGCGGCGGGCAAGGCATGTCTCGCCCCTACATCATGCCCCGCGGTGGATCTCCACCACGCAGGGCTGGTGGGACAGACGGGTCAGCATCTCATCAACCGGCATCTGCATCGTGCCGGTGCGGACCGTGACCTCCACCTGCGCCGCGCCGTTCTCCGGGCGGGACTGGGTGATGGTGACGATCGAGGCACCCGCCGCCGAAATGCCCGAGAGCAGGCTCTGCAGCGCGCCGGTCTTGTCGAGCAGCGTGGCCACAACGGTGATGGACTCGCGCCCGGTCTCGGCATCAAAGACGGTATCCTTATATTTGTAGAAGGCGCTGCGCGAAATGCCCGCCTGCTTGGCGGCGGCGGAGATATTGCTCACCGCACCCGAAGCCAGCAGCTCCTTGGCCTGCAGCACCTTGACAAAAACCTCCGGCAGAACATCCGCATCTACCAGCAGAAAACGCCTCTCGGCCATTGTGTTTCCCCCTTGTGTACAAGTGTTTCTCAATGTGTCCCATAATACCACGCCGACGGGCAGGTTGCAAGCCTTTTGGGCCGGTTTTTGTGCATTTTGTCAGATTGCACAGCCCGCAGCCGTTAAAAGCCAGCATCTTTTGTGCGGGTACAACTGTATCTCACACAAAAACAAAGCCACCCCAACCGCAAAACGGTTGGGGCGATTTGTTATAAAGGCTTCCCCCGCGGGGGAAGCTGTCACCGAAGGTGACTGATGAGGGGCAGCTTTGCCTCTATTGCCCGGGAATGGGTCGCTGCAGCAAGCGCGCCCCTCATCCGGCGCTTCGCGCCACCTTCCCCCAAGGGGGAAGGCGTTTATTCAGCCCCTGCCGCTGCCTCTGCGGCGGCCTGTGCCAGCGCGGCAAAGGGGTCCTCTTCACTCGTGACGGTATAGCTGCTGTCGGGGAGGTTATCCTCGGTGTAGTAGCCCACGGCGCCGCCGCCGGAGACGATGGCGCCCGTGGAGGTGTCGAACCGTTTTTCAACGACATTCTCACCCTTGGCGAATTCCTTGACCGGCAGGTCTGCCTGCAGGTCCTCCATCAGGTATTTCCATGCCAGCTGGATGGGCTTGCCGCTGCCGCCCGCTTTGCCCAGCTTGTCCATCTCGGTCGGGCGGTCGCAGCCCCACCAGATGGCAGTGACATAGTACGGCGTCAAGCCCGCAAAGGTGTAATCCTTGTAGTTGCTCGTCGTACCGGTCTTGGCCACGGAATCCATCTCGCCGTCGGGGGCTCTGCCGTAGGCAGTACCCTTGGCGCTGTGCAGAACATTCCACAGCATACGGTTCATGATATAGGCCGTGTCGGCGCTGATGGCCTGCGTGGTGTTGATATACTTGTTGTTGTCGAGGATCATGTTGCCCTGATAGTCGGTGACCTCGGTGTAGTAGTGCGGCGTGGTGTAGCTGCCGGTGTTGAACATCGTGTAGGCACCCGCCAGCTGAACCACGGTCAGACCATTGCTCTGCGAGCCAAGGACCAGAGGGCCGAGGTCCATATCGTTCTCTGCGCTGATGTAGCTGCATTCCAGCGTATCATGCACAAAGTTGTACAGGTAATCCACGCCGACCATATCGCCGACCCAGACAGCCACCGTGTTGTAGGACTGCTGCAGGGCATCGTAGATCAGCATCGGGTTGCCCTGACCGCCGGCACCGCCATAGTTGGTCGGCCATGCACGCCAGACATCGGTGCGGGACTGGGCTGCCTCGGAATAGGGGCTCATCACGCCGATATACTGATCCTTCAGAACCTTCTTGTCCTCCGCAGAATAATACGGGGCATCGAGGATCTGGGAGGAATAGCTGATCAGCTTGTAGTCCAGCGCCAGCGCGTAGGCGCCGATCGGCTTCATCGTAGAACCGGTCTGGTGGGGCGAGGTCGCACGGTTGAAGCCGAGGTCGACCTTCTTCTCACCGATGCCGCCGCCGATGCCCAGAATGTTGCCGTCATAGTCCAGCACGGCTATGGCAGCCTGAGTGCGGACCCTCTCATAGACGCAGAGGTAGACGGTCGTGTCGTTGGGGTAGTCGGGGTCGGTGGACTTGCCCGTCTTCAGCGTTGTGCCTTCCTCGTCAGCGTAGACGGGGATCGCCTCCTGCCCGTAGACCGCGTAGCCGTCCTTCGTGATGGGCAGGCCGGTGGCCTCATCGTACTGGACCTCGTCCCAGCTGCTGCTGTCGGCGGGGTAATCACGCAGGCAGACCGGCTCCTCATGCCACAGGGCGGGGATCAGGTCGTCCTCGTTGTACATCGTTTTTTCCACGCCCTCCTGAACCTTGGGGTCCACGGTGGAGTAGATGCGCAAACCGCCGGAGAAGATCAGCTCCTTGGCCTCGTCCTTCGTGTAGTTCAGATCCTCCTGCAGCTGGGTCAGCAGCTCGTTGTACAGGGCATCGGTAAACCAGGAGTTGCTCGAGGAGCGGGTCGCGTTCTCGGCCATGGCCGAGCTTTCGGTCAGGGTGATGGTCTCGGCCTTGGCGGCGTTGAATTCCTCTTCGGTGATATATCCCTGCGTGCACATCTCATACAGCACATGGTTGCGGCGCTTGATGAGCTCCTCAGGGTTGGTGGCCGGGTTATATTTGGTCGGGTTCTTGGTGATGGACGCCAGCACCGCACACTCGGAGAGGGTCAGATCCTCAACATGCTTGCCGAAATACTCGAGCGAGCCGGCCTCCATGCCGTGGACGATACCGGTCAGCGGGATCGTATTGAGGTATGCCTCAAGGATAGTCTCCTTGCTGTACTTGTTGTCCAGACCAAGCGCGCGGAAGATCTCGCGCACCTTACGCATATTGTCCTGCTCGTTATCGCCGGTCAGGTTTTTGATCAGCTGCTGCTCCAGCGTGGAGGCGCCGCGGTTGGTGCCCCAGATGCGGTTGCCGGTGAAGGCGTTCAGCGCAGCGCCGATCGTGCCCTTGAGGTTGATGCCGGGCTCGGTCCAGAAGTTCTTGTCCTCGATGGCGACGACGGCATTTTTCAGGTTGTCCGGCATGGCGGAAAGCTCGCGCCAGATGCGGTTTTCGCCGCGGGTCAGCTGGTCATACTCGTCAACATAACGGTCGTAGATGATCGAGGTCTGCTTGTTTTTCTGGTTGTCCAGATCGAGCGTCTCGGCATCATCCGCCGTGACCTGCACGATATACATGGACAGCAGCACGCCGCCTACGCTGCCCGCCATGATACACAGGCAGAGCATACAGCCGATAAAGCTTAAGATCATACCAATGATGCTGCGGCGCTTTTTCGGCTTTTTCTTTTTGTTCTGGTTGTTCTGGGGTGCGCCGGGCTGACCGGTGGCACCTGCGGTCGTTTTTACGCCATCTGTGGAGATATGGCGCTGCTGCTTGGGTTCTATGGGAACCGCCTCCTTTGGTCCATATAAAAGATACGGCCTTACGCCGTAACACGAAAATGCACAATGCTATAGAATGGATTATACCACAAAACGGCAGCAAAAGTACAGTATCGGACGCAAAATTCACAACTTTCGGTGTTTTTGTCTGTCATGGCGGCCATACTAACCGTGCAAGGGGGAATTATTATGCAAAACAGACAAATCAGCCCGCGCGGGGTATATCTCGCGCTGCTGGCGGCGGCTGCGGTGCTCTGCCTGGCGGCGGGGCTGGCATGGCTTGTGCGCGGGCAGCCGCAGGCTGCCCCGCCCCGCTACCTGCTGCGGGACTGCGCCGGCCACCCGGCCCTGTATACAGCCGAGGGCACCGGCCCGCTGGCCACCTATGAGGAGATCTACACACACCTGCTGCCCGAAAGCGATGTGCTGGCCCTGCAGCAGGGCGTCTATCTTGCAAACGAGGCCGAGCTGCAGCAGCGGCTGGAGGATTACGGACTTTGATTCTTGCGTCCGCACCCTTTTTATGGTATAGTATAGGCATCTACCATATATATAAAGGAGCTATTACTATGAGCGAACAGGAAATTCTGAGCGCGGTACAGGATATTTTCCGCGATAATTTTGACGATGACTCCCTTGAGATCAACCGCAGCACCTGCGCGGACGATATTGAGGACTGGGACAGTCTGGAGCAGATCAACCTGCTGACCGCCATCGAGAAGAAGTTCAACATCAAGTTCAAGCTGGCGGATGTCCGCGGCCTGAAGGATGTCGGCGATCTGCTGGATCTCGTCGCACGGATGGTATGATCCCGCAGGCGGATGCAGACATCTGCCCCCACATTACTTTTGCATAATTTCATGGCGGCAATTTTGCCGCCTTTTTCCAATGATACAAAGGAGTCTGCCATGAACCACTACACGCTGGCGGAAATGATCCCCGGCCTGAGCGAGGAGTTCACCGTCACGGTCACGCCGGAGATGATGGACGCATTCTGCACCATCACCGGGGATGTCTCCCCCATTCACATGGATGCCGACTATGCCAGGAGCCGCGGCTTTCCCGGCCGGGTCGTCTACGGTATGCTGGGCGCCAGCTTCTTTTCGACACTGGCAGGCGTTTACCTGCCCGGAGAGCATTGCCTGCTCCACGGCGTTGAGTGTAAATTTGCCAAGCCCATCTTCATCGGGGACACGCTGACCGTCAAGGGGACCGTTGTCTCGGTCAGTGAGATCGGCAGCGAGGCCGAGATCAAGGCGGTCATCACCAATCAGGACGGCAAGCGCGTGACACGCGGCGTCATCAAGGCCGGGCTGGCGAAGTAGCCCCCCCTGCCGCCCTTGCAACTGTAAGGAGAAAATCATGGCTTATACCTATCTTATCACCGGTGCCACCAGCGATGTGGGCCGCGCACTGATTGAGCGGCTGCTGGCCGATGCCCCCGCCGGCACGACTGTGCTGGCCCAGGGCTGCGGCGATCTGGAAAAGCTGGCCGACCTCTGCGCCCGCTTCCCCGGACAGGTTCGTCCCTTTGATGTGGACCTGTCCGACCGTGCCAAGGTGGACACCTTTGTGCAGGTGCTGGCATCGTCCGCCCCTGCGCCGACCCATTTCATCCATCTGCCCGCCCTGCCTGTGGTCAATGCCAAGTTCAAGGCGTTTGACCAGACCCGCTTTGACCGCGATCTTGAGATTCAGGTCCACAGCGCCGTGCGCATCTGCCGCGCCGTGCTGCCCGCCATGGCCAAGGCAAAATTCGGCCGCGTGCTGTTCATCCAGACCAGCTACACCATCGGCTGCCCGCCCAAGAACACCGCCGCCTATGTCATGGCCAAGAGTGCCATCGGCGGCCTTGTCAAGAGTCTGGCTGTCGAGTATGCCCGCTTCGGCATCACGGTCAACTGTGTGGCCCCCAGCATGATGGAAACCAACTTTTTGAAAGACACCCCCGACCTGATTGTACAGGCCGCCGCCGAGGAAAACCCGATGGGCCGCAACGCGACCCCCGCCGATGTGGTTCCGGCCATGGCGTTCCTGCTCTCCGATGAGGCGCGGTTCATCACCGGCGTAACGCTGCCGGTCACGGGAGGGTCGGCCATTGTCTGAGACAACCTTTCGGCTGGCGCGCCTCGGCGAGGACGCCGCCATCATTGATTTTATCAACGACAATTTTGACATGCGCCTGCCGCTGCTGAACCGGCCTGAGCTGTACCACCACTACTACGCAGGGCACGGCGGTGTGCCCCAGTTTGCCGTGGCGGAGGAGGACGGCCGCTATGTCAGCGCCGCCGGGTACATATTGGCCAACACCCGGCGCAAGCCGGACATCTGGGTCAGCGTCTGGGTTGCCGCCAAGGGCCACAACGGTGTCGGACTGGAGCTGATGAACGCCCTGCCCGGGCTTTTGAACGCCGATGTGGTGGCCTGCAACAACATCCGCCCCAACACCTGCACCTTTTACCAGTTCCTCGGCTGGCGGGCCGAGCGGCTGCCCCACTACTACCGTCTGGGCCGCCGCCGCGCGTACTACCTTGCCAAGCCGCTGCGGTATTCCCTGCCCCCTGTCCAGCGCGATCTGGGCCTTGCCAAGGTGGAGGATGCCGCCGACCTGATCCCGCTGGGCATGCCCGCCACGCCCCACACACCGCGCAAGGATGTGTGGTACATGCGGCGGCGGTACTTCCACTACCCGCACTTCCAATATGATGTCTGGGCCGCCTGCGAGAACAACAAGCTGCTGGCCTATGTCGTGACCCGCACAGTCTCCGCCAAGGAGACCGGCTGCGCCGCCGTGGTGCGGCTGGTGGACTTCATCGGTGAGGACAGTGTGCTGCCCCGTCTTGGGGCGGCGCTGGACGCGATCCTGAACCACGAGGGCGCCGAGTACATGGACTGCTACAACGCCGGCATCCCCGCCGATGTCTGGCTGGCCGCCGGCTTTACCGAGCGCGTTGAGGGCGATGGCTGCATCATCCCCAACTACCTGACCCCGCCCCTGCACGAGAACACCGAATATTACTACTTTACAAACAAGCCGGAGAATTTCGTCATGTTCAAGGCCGACGGCGATCAGGACCGCCCGAACCTGAAATAAACCAGAACACCCCGCAGCGAAGGGAGCGTACCCTCTCGCCGCGGGGTGTTCTTATCGGTTATGATGATTGCGCCTACCTATTTATATGTAATATATAGGCAGCACAAAAAGAAATAAGCCTGTGACAAAAAAGATGTCACAGGCTTATGGTCGGAGTGACGGGATTTTCCCTCGGACTAAAAAACAGTCCACCGGACTGTTTTTTGCGCGCTGCGGCGCGCCGTCCTGTTCAAACCCTCGTCCCTCTGACGACAAAAAGGACCCCCAGCCTAAGCTGGAGGTCCTTTTGGTCGGAGTGACGGGATTTGAACCCACGGCCTCTTGGTCCCGAACCAAGCGCGCTACCAACTGCGCTACACCCCGGAAAGAAAAACCGCAGCAGCCAAGCTGCTGCGGTGTGGTTGGGGATGAGAGGATCGAACTCCCACGGGCGGAGTCAGAGTCCGCTGCACTACCATTATGCGAATCCCCATCGCATTTTGTGTCTTGGGCGTCTGCCCTCAACGCTCATATATTATAGCGTGCCCCGCAGGATTTGTCAACGCTTTTTTCAAAAAAACTTCAAGATTTTTAAAAAATCTTTATCCGCCCTGCACAGCCTTTTTCTCTGCTTTCATGGACATTTGCCTGCAAATGGGCTATACTGTTTTCCATAGGGAGGGGTGCTTATGGTACAGGTCGATCTCATCACCGGGTTTTTAGGCTCCGGAAAGACAACATTTTTACGCAAATATGTACAATATCTTATCCAACAAGGACACAATGTCTGTATTCTGGAAAATGATTTCGGTGCGGTGAATGTAGATGCCATGCTGCTGCAGGACCTCATCGGGGAGCGCTGCGACATCGAAACGATCAGCGGCGGCTGCGACTGCGACACCCATCAGCGCCGCATGCGGACCAAGCTGATCTCGATGGCGATGCGCGGCTTTGACCGGGTGGTCATCGAGCCAAGCGGCATCTTTGATGTGGACGAGTTCTACGACATCCTGCGGGACGAGCCGCTGGACCGCTGGTACGCGCTGGGCAATGTCGTTGCAATCGTGGATGCTCGGCTTGAGGACAAGCTCTCCCCGCAGGCAGAGTATCTGCTGGCCTCGGAGGCTGCCAGCGCCGGGCTGGTGGTCATAAGCCGTGCCCAGCAGGCAAGCCGCGCGCAGGCCGAGGCGGTGGTTGCGCATCTGAATCGCGCGCTGGCAGCCTGCCGCTGTCCCCGCCGCTTCGGTGACGATGTCCTCTGCAAAGACTGGGCCGCGCTAACCGATGCGGACTGGGAACGCATCGACCGCTGTGGGTGGCAGCAGACAAGCTATGTAAAGCTGCACTTTGACGAGCATGAGGCGTTCACCTCGCTGTATTTTCTCGAGCTGGGCCGCACGGCAGAGCAGCTGCAGCGGGCCGCACACACGCTGCTGCAGGGCGCAGGGTGCGGCCACATCCTGCGCATCAAGGGCTTCATTCCCGAAAACGGCGGCTGGCTGGAGCTGAATGCCGCCCGGGATGCAATGACCCTGCAGCCGATCCCAAACGGTCAGGAGGTACTGATCGTCATCGGCGAAGGGCTGGATAAGGCTGCCATCGAGGCGGTTGTAAAGCGGTTGTGAATATTTATAGCATCTGAATAAATATGCAAAGCCCGTATCCTTCGCGTTGAGGGATACGGGCTTTGGTTGTTATTCAGCGCACATTTTGCAGACGGTGCGGTTATTCTTCGTCAAAAACCTTCGTCCAGTTGTACTCTTTTCTTGCAGAGCGGCCGCTGTCATTCTGGTCCCTGCGGGCAGTGTACGCGCCGATCACAGCGGAGGGCATCAGCAGCGCCTTCTCCACCTCGGACTGAAAGACCAGCTTCGGATTCTTGATCTTGGGATTCTTCATCAGGTCCTTCCAGTAGGTGTCGTAGTCCATCATGACCGCCATCGCCTCAAACAGAAGGGTCAGGCTTTCATAGCGGGCGATGACCTTATTGAGGGCATCCAAAAACTGCATGTTGGCCTTGCCCTCCATCATGCCGTCATCCTTGCCCTTGACATTGCGGCGGCAGAAATAGGCCGTCATCTGCAGGATGTCCTCAAAGGCCTCCATCTGGCCGGTCGTCAGCCTTGCCGAGAGCGCCTCGCGGTCGATGTAGCGCAGCAGGGCCGCTGTGATTTCCTTTTTTGTCGCAGCATCGTCCGGTTCCAGCTGGTTCACCGGCTCGGCGTCCGTCTCCACAAAGTCAGTCGTCTCCACGATATCCGGCGTTTCGGGGTATTCGTCCTCCAACTCCTCCGGCATACCGCCCACGACATACAGGCGATAATTTTCCAGATCCTCGAGGATCGCACGGGACAGATACGGCAGCGGCGCACTCTTGGTGCGTGCCACCGGGATGACCTTGGCGGCATAGCGGGTCGCAGCCCCCTCGAACCAGCGGCGCAGACCGCCGCAGTTGTCGATGACATTGTTCATCGTCTGGAAGAAATGCGCGTTGCCGCCGTCGATCATCTTGTCATTGCCGCGCGGCGTTCCGGCCATCTTGACCATGGCACCGATGATGGTATGCACGGCCTCCATCTCATCAGCGGTCAGCTCCCGCGCCAGCTTATCCAGCTCTGCCTTGACCTCCAGCTCCTGACGCAGCATTTCCGGCGTAGCACCGTAGGAATACGGGATCGTTGTCTCGGGCACCGAGACATACTCCAGTGTCAGGACATTCGGGTCATCGTCCAAGGTGCCGGTCTCTGCCAGCGTCAGCTTGTTTTTCTTGCTGCGCACCTTGCTCGACATGGATTTGGTAATCTCGTTCAGCTTGTCATCCGCGACCTGCTTGTCCACCGGCTCGATCGTGACTGCGATGGCAATGACGCGCTGGCGGTCTTTTTCGTAGACCTCATAGTCAAAATAAATGTCGGTGTGTCCGTTGATCTCACTTTTCGCCTTGTCCAGCACCGTGCGGCGGACATGGGCCCAGTTGGCCGCGTTGCAGTCCACCTGTTTTTTCAGCGTTTCAATGTTCCAGACGAGCGGCTCGCCCTTCTGCTTTTTCGTCAGGTAGAGATTCTGGTAGCTCTTGCACAACTCATAAATCTTCAAGCTATACTGGCTCTTCATCGGGAGCGTATAGGTGATGTTCATTGTTGTGTAGAACTCTTTGAGCTGGATCAGGTGCGGCTTGAGCGACTGGTCCAGCGTCAGCACGATCTTGCCGGTGCCCTCATCAATCGTTGCGCTGGAAAGCCAGCGGAACATCGTGATTTTTTGGGTGCCTGCCAGACGAATCCACTGTACCTTGGCGTTGGCGATGTCCTCGATATTCTTTTTGACCTGCTTGTACATCGAGCCGTTGTGGGGGTCCACGCCGCAGAGCTTGAGAAACTCATAGATCGACATCTCATAGCGGGGCAGCTCGGTATCCGACGGCTTGATCATGGCGAAAATGTGCAGCATCAGCTTTTGCTGACTCAGCGAAAGGCTGTACATTGCGTTCTGGATCAGGTCGTTGGATTTCCGGACGATCGTCTGGCTGCCGCGGCCGCTGTAGGTAGCGACCGGGGCGGTGCTTTGATTTTTGCCGTTTTTGGCGCCGGCCTTGGCCGCTGTCTTTTTGGTGCGGCCGTTTTTGGTCCCTGCCTTGGTGGCCGAGGGGGTGGGTGTGTAAGAAGCCATGCTGAAAACCTCATTCTCAGGCATTGCCGTACAACGCCGCAGACGGGACTTGTACAGAATGCCTTTACACGCACTGAAAAATACACATCCCAAACCAGCAGCCTTACTGCTGCACGGTCCGGAAATGTGCTTTAAATAACAACAATTTTCTAAAAATCTAAAAAAGCATGCGAATTTCCCGAAAAGTATCGCGCAATTCGTTAAGCGTATAATACCAGATTGTGCGCCGGGTGTCAATTATTGTAACATTCAGCACATTTCTTTTTCCACGCCGGAAATATGCGTTTTTTGTTTTTGGAAATTTTAGGCTATATTTATATATATTTAGAAATAAGGTATAGCTATGTCGAAAATTACAACAAAACTGTGCGGTGGATTCCAACCCTGCTGTGCGCTGTCTAACAACCGGGCTGTGCGCTGCACTACAATGTGCCGACGGTAACAACGCAAAAAAATATTTTTTGCGCAAAAAATCTGCGGTCGCAATTTTGGGTGGGATTTTTGAAAAGTGTCAGGTATAACAACCATAAAAAAGAATTTTTTGAATTGTGCTCTCTGTTACAATACCGGTGCGGAAAAGCTGCTCTGCAAAAAATGTGCTGCGTTTAACAACCCCGGATGCAAAAATCCTGCAGACCGCAATTGTGCCGCCGATAACAACCGTGCCCGGCATACAGAAAAAACTGTGCTGACCGTAACAACGGGGGAAGGAAAAATACAGATTTTCCTAAAATGTGCCGCAAATAACAACTCATGAAAAGGATTTTTGGAATTGTGCCTTGTATAACAACAATAGACCGGCGTAAAAGCGTTCTTTTTTGCGAATTGTGCTGCGAATAACAACCTTATCAAAATTCTACAAACTGTAAAATGTGCGCAGAATAACAACAGAGAAAACTGCAAAAAGTCAAAATCCCGCACGGCAGAATTGTGCTGCCGATAACAACTGCGTTTTTTTCAGGCATAAAATGTGTGCTGAATAACAACAGCGGGTAGGATGGAGCAAGGATGCAAAATGTGTGCGGGATAACAACTCTGCCATGGAAATCTTGGAGGGAGCGGCCGCGTGAAATTATGCGCTGGATAACAACAGCGGGGCGGCAAACTGTGCGTGCCGCTCCAACCCGGGAGGGGGAAAATTGTGTCCCGGATAACAACGCCGAGGGGCGCGCCGCCGAAAAATTGTGCCGTGGATAACAACAGAGCGTGCGAAAATGTGCGCAGAATAACAACCCAAGTGAAGGCGCTCGGCCGGTGTGCCCTCCCCTATATGCTGGGGCGGGGCGGTTCATCCTGCCGGCAAAAGCATACTTTGGAAAAACTGCGGATAAAAATTGTGTCCGGCGCTTGACAAACGCGGCGGAATCCTTTATAATATCATTTGTCAATCGCACATGGATGATTAGCTCAGCTGGTTAGAGCGCTGCGTTCACATCGCAGAGGTCGAGGGTTCGAGTCCCCCATCCTCCACCACAAAGCCGCAGATAGCAGTATCTGCGGCTTTTATTTTTGTTGGCAACACTTTTTCTTCGGACTGTGTACGCGGAAAAGAAAAGCGCGC
>ERZ840517.594-NODE-594-length-46996-cov-21.998956_pt1 | contig 46996 bp, 43 predicted proteins | sample MGYA00519876_ERZ840517 | MGnify/ENA primary metagenome ERZ840517 (study PRJEB31850, sample SAMEA3708882) | human gut metagenome | biome: human gut; feature: human-associated habitat; material: faeces | place: China | collected 2014 ... | reverse complement strand
TTATCTTAGTTCTCTGATGACAGAACAATTTAATATATTGGCTGCAAAATAGTTTTATTATGCTGACATAATAAGCAATATATGGTTGTGCAATAACTTCCGGTATGGGAAGTTTGAAGCACTTAAGTGTTGTCTCTGATCACGTGCACATATTCAATATGCGGTTGAATCTGGCGAAGCGCTTTATATTGTGGATCCTCTTCCTGCTGCAATGCATCCAGTGCAAGTTGATACACTTGATGTTCATTCGCCCACCATACTATATATTCCAGTAATTGGTAAGATTCCTGCTCGGAAATGTTGTTACGGATTCCTTGCAAGACCCGGATTCCCACGCTGTCTCCTTGGGGAAGCAGACGGTCCAATAACCGTTCCAGCTTAAATCCGCTCACATCTGCCTGCAAATCCATCCTCTCGCCGTGCAATTGACAGGAAAAGCTGTCAATTGTCAAAATACTCTCATCTTCTTTTCCATCTGTACCCGCAACGCCTGCCAGCCAACGATTGACCGCCTCCGTCGCTTCACGTGATAAATTACGATTGACCGCCGGGGCACTAAGCACATTCAATGCAAGCTGCAATTCTGCCTGGCATGGTATTCTCTTAACCAAAGAGCCCGCAACCTTTTTGAACATTTTCTTAGGACCGGACTCCTCCGGCCGATACTTCTGTATCTGCTCTGCAACAAAACATTGCAGCCCTTTTGCATCATACGAGGAAATCTGCACCTCAACCTTTAAGCGCTCTTCCATGTAATCATGCCTCCTCTTCCGGATAAACAATTCCCCACTCGCAGCGCAAACTTGTCATGATCTCCATGACCTCTTCCGTATACTCTGCATATATGTGCGATGCATCTCCCGGAATCGCCATTTCCATATCCTGCAGTTCATACATAAGTGCATCCTCATGCGCACCGGCAAGATCAGTCACCGCCGTTACTGAGTACAGCCACCACTTTCCCATTCTTCATATAAATTTCACCGGCATATCCACCATTGTAATACTTGCCGGCATTCTCTATCTGTGAATAATAAATCTTTAACTCCTTCATGTACTTCTTGACCGATTTCTTGGACACACGACGATATTTTCGTTTCTCCCCATCTAACGGAAACAATACATCTGTGTAATAAAATCGGCATTTTTTCGATAACTTCAACGTAATCTTTTTCTTCAAAAAATAAGGATCGGCACTGTCGAAATATCCTTTTTGCGGACGAACCACAATGCGCTTACCTGTCATCTTCACAATTTGATATTGCGTAGCTTCATCCTTGCGATTGGTTCCTTTCGTATAATGCTTCTTTCCCTTCGTAAGCGATGCCTCCCGATACACTTTCACACCCTTCTTGTACATAAACATCTTGTACGCAGATGCAGAAGCTTCTGCTCCAACTGTTGTCACACAAATACATGCGATCACCAACATTGTCAAAATCTTAGAAATTTGTTTGTTCATGGTGAACCTCCATTCTCCCAGATCCGCTTAGAGTGAATCCCAGGGCATACTGTTTGCTTTGTTGTATGTTCTATTATTGTGTGGATCGTACGAAAATCCATACACAGTAATTATAGTTATATTTTAACAGGCAGGCGGGGGATTGGCAAATGAAAATCTAGTGGCACTACCACTGCGCATCCGAAAAAACAGACTATCCGACTGTCATTGTTCTAATTATAGAATATAATATTTTTATTATATCAACTTCCATTATGGTACATGATACAAGCTATAGAAGGTATGGTGGAATCAATGAAAAACAATTATTATGATTCCAGCATAGAATATCCAGATGACTGTATTGTAGATTTCGATATGCGCTTAATTGACCTATTTAAGAAATTAGATCAAAAATCCCTTACGACAAAAGAGCGGATAACACATGAATTTTATCGTGTTAAAGAAAAGCTCGATGGCAAGATTCCTACACGTATGCAATTATTCACCTATATGGATGATGATGTTTACCGATATTGCATAACGCATGCCAAAGAAAATCCATTCCGGCATTATTTGGAATTTTTGGAGAAGTTACACGAGCTCTCTGAGACAGAGGAAACACTTTGCTCAGGTTTGGGCAAGGACTTTCTGACATTAATTGAAACAACAGATATGCAGAAGGTCTATAAAATGCCTATTAAATATTTGAAGGCTTCGGGAAAAGGTTTCTTTGTCGAAAAAGACGGTATCCAAGATTGCGAGCAGGATCTAAGTCTTTGCTCGCGATCAAGAATACCGTCCTCTATGTCATCACACTATTACTATAATCAATGTCAAAAATCATAAAAAATCATCAAAATCATCAGGATCCAAACCAGCGTCATCCAAAGCCTCGAGTCTTTCCTCCTCATCCATTAACCGAAAATCATCCGGATCAATGTCGGCATTCAGTAAATCTATTTCCAGTCCATCATGAAATTCCTCATCCACATCGCCGTCAAGACCACTTTCCAGCCCAAACGACCCAGAGGTCGGACCCAAGCCTCCGATACCATCATTCATTTCACGTTCCTCATCATTCGTACACATAAGATCGTCTGCAAGCAGGCTCTCAACTTCATCAACATGACCGTCCCCGTCCAAATCTTCCCAACAAAAAAAATCCATAGTATTCTACCTACCTTTCCCTATTAATCAGAACATTGATTTTCCTCGATTTCCTCAAATATTTTATCCATCTTTGTTCTTTTCTTAAAATTGCGCAACATCTTCTTATCGTGTTTCACAATATAACTGACCACTTCACGAAAGTCCTTTGTTTCCAATTCCTGGTCATGATAATTTTCAGCAAATTTCTCTAATCTCATCGTCGGTAAGCATGATACATCACCTCCTCACGACTCCATCTACTTATAAATTATAGCACAAAAGCGGACGGAATTTTTTATAATTTTGTTATCCACTTTGCCATCCATTATTTCATCAATCTCCCGCCTCACTTCAAAAGCTTTCTTATCTCCTTCTCATTCTGCTTGGTAAAATCAGAAAGTTCGTAGGAACGTATACGTTCCCTAACCAAATTCGGAATGACGAAACCATTTTTTACAAGTGTTGCAAGTCGATTGATTACAGTCTTATTTGTAACCTTAAGCTCTTTGCTGACTTCGATAGGCGTGAACTCTCTTTTATAGTTCTTCATGAGCAGCAAGAGCAATTCCTTCTCTTTCCCTTTTAGATACGAAAGGCTTCCTTCCAATTCTTCGTTGTTTGAACTCTCCGACAATTCGCAAACCTTATTTGAGTATAGCAACACCATGCGAAGGAAATAATTGATCCAAATCTCAGGATGCGGAGGATTCTCCCGTCCCGAATAATACAGTGCAGGCAGCCCCATCTGGATTGATTCATAGTATTCATCAATATCATATGCGAAGTACTCTTCTAATGAGCCAATTCCGTTAAAACCATATCCGTTGATATCTAAAATATATCCCGAGAGCAGCCTTGCTGTTCGCCCATTTCCATCTTCAAATGGATGAATTGTTACAAGCTGATAATGCACTACAGCTGCAATTATGAGCGGATGATCATCTGTTTCATTCACATATTCCACCAATTCATCCAACAGATCCGGTATATCAATATATTCTGGAGGAATATAATCAGGATTCCCTGTTTGTGAATCATATACCGCAAATAATACTCCAGGGGGCATTGGTCCTCGAAGTCCGATTTTTTCTTTTGAAGCTCCCTTTTCAACATACTTCTGTACATCCAATATCAGTTTCTTGGAAAACCTCTCCTTCTTTGCCGCTTTCTCTTCCAAATAATTCAGTGCCAGGAAATAATTACGAACCTCCTGCTCCGGTTTAAGATAGTGTTTTCGTTCATCGCTATCTATAACCTCATCCACCTGCTTCTCCGATAAAGGATTCCCCTCAATTTTAGTAGATGCATAGGAACTTTTCTTCTTTGAATTTTTCCGCAACTTACTTGCTACCGCAATAGGCAACGAAACCTCTGATGCTTTATACCTGTTTTTATCTATCTCCGTAATATACTTTAATATTTCATTTGACAAAGTTACTTTAATCATAAAAAGCACCCTCCTGATATAATGAGCCCAAGAAAAAACATCTACTTTGCAGCCATTTGTTTTTCTAGACATAGTATATCACGAGAGTGCCAATTTTTCCACTAAAATTACACTATTTTTTCACTATTTTACATTTCTACATCATTCTCAAACACCGTTTTAGGCGTAGCGCAAAAAGTCCAGGTTTGAGCACCATACATTTCTACATCATTCTCAAACCAAGTGCCGGGATCTTAGGTACTGCAATAGGTTTGAGCACCATACATTTCTACATCATTCTCAAACCAGGAATAACCGGATATGATCTGACAGAGGGTTTGAGCACCATACATTTCTACATCATTCTCAAACAATCCTGTCAAATTGGATAATGTGTGTTTTGTTTGAGCACCATACATTTCTACATCATTCTCAAACATTGCGAGGAATTGATCGGACTTCTGACCAGTTTGAGCACCATACATTTCTACATCATTCTCAAACCGTATGGACGAACGGCTATTGTTTCAAAGTGTTTGAGCACCATACATTTCTACATCATTCTCAAACAGAAAATCAGGCTGGTGTCACATATGCAAGGTTTGAGCACCATACATTTCTACATCATTCTCAAACGATTGACTTGGTCCGAATGCGATCGAACATGTTTGAGCACCATACATTTCTACATCATTCTCAAACATATGAATTTCAATTCATCCGTGAACATTTGTTTGAGCACCATACATTTCTACATCATTCTCAAACAAGGTTGCAGAAGAAAAGAATGTGCAGGAAGTTTGAGCACCATACATTTCTACATCATTCTCAAACATCTTGTTATCGAATTAAGACCAAGGGACGGTTTGAGCACCATACATTTCTACATCATTCTCAAACTTTCGATAATTTGGTTACTCGCCAATATAGTTTGAGCACCATACATTTCTACATCATTCTCAAACATTCATGCAGGTCATGCAGTTGTAGGAAGTGTTTGAGCACCATACATTTCTACATCATTCTCAAACAAATGTGAAGATTATAAGCAGTCGGTGTCGGTTTGAGCACCATACATTTCTACATCATTCTCAAACTTATTTGCGAAGTGGGGTTTGTGACTTCTCGTTTGAGCACCATACATTTCTACATCATTCTCAAACTTATTTGCGAAGTGGGGTTTGTGACTTCTCGTTTGAGCACCATACATTTCTACATCATTCTCAAACGTATTTAGATGGTAACAGTGGATCTCCAATGTTTGAGCACCATACATTTCTACATCATTCTCAAACCATGGCTTTCGTCCGTATTTTATCGAACATGTTTGAGCACCATACATTTCTACATCATTCTCAAACGAATGGTTTGAAAAGAACGAAGAGTGGGATGTTTGAGCACCATACATTTCTACATCATTCTCAAACGGTTTTCGGATAAACACGCTTGCTTTACCGTTTGAGCACCATACATTTCTACATCATTCTCAAACATAAGTCCGTCGTCCTCGTTAAGATCTACTGTTTGAGCACCATACATTTCTACATCATTCTCAAACCAAACACTGCAACATTCGGTACAAGGGACTGTTTGAGCACCATACATTTCTACATCATTCTCAAACCCCGAACAAAAATACAAAAAATAAAATGTTGTTTGAGCACCATACATTTCTACATCATTCTCAAACAGAAAATCAAGCTGGGGTCACATATGCAAGGTTTGAGCACCATACATTTCTACATCATTCTCAAACTCTGAGGGAATAGTGCCATCTTTTACGTATGTTTGAGCACCATACATTTCTACATCATTCTCAAACGCACGGGGTTATTTCAACTGCAATTGCGTCGTTTGAGCACCATACATTTCTACATCATTCTCAAACGTTTCTTTAGGCGTTTCAACCGTTGGTGTTGTTTGAGCACCATACATTTCTACATCATTCTCAAACAGCTTGCACATGCAGAAGTGACGTTACTTTGTTTGAGCACCATACATTTCTACATCATTCTCAAACGCATCTAACAACTTGCACCCAGTCATGATGGTTTGAGCACCATACATTTCTACATCATTCTCAAACAAAGCTGTGATGGAATCACAATGGATGTAGGTTTGAGCACCATACATTTCTACATCATTCTCAAACTACTGGTGTATGTCTGATGAAGTTGGAATAGTTTGAGCACCATACATTTCTACATCATTCTCAAACAGCAGATCACCTTTGCTATTCATGTTTATTGTTTGAGCACCATACATTTCTACATCATTCTCAAACGCTATGTTCAATCTCAAATTCACCGAATGTGTTTGAGCACCATACATTTCTACATCATTCTCAAACCAGGGTGTTGCATCTATCCCGAATGGTGGAGTTTGAGCACCATACATTTCTACATCATTCTCAAACTCTACCTTTTGCGGTATCGACTATGGATAGGTTTGAGCACCATACATTTCTACATCATTCTCAAACGTACACACGATATACAACCCTAACATTATAGTTTGAGCACCATACATTTCTACATCATTCTCAAACCGCCTGTGTCTGTGTCAGTCGGCTGTGGGGGTTTGAGCACCATACATTTCTACATCATTCTCAAACAAAGAATAAGTCTTGCCAAACGAAGCACGCGTTTGAGCACCATACATTTCTACATCATTCTCAAACAGGTGTTAGTCAATCGTGTTGAGATTATTGGTTTGAGCACCATACATTTCTACATCATTCTCAAACTCCATCGGAAGCTAGGAGCGTCTTATACTCGTTTGAGCACCATACATTTCTACATCATTCTCAAACGCAAGCAGATGCAATCAATAAATAGATGTTGTTTGAGCACCATACATTTCTACATCATTCTCAAACTGTTACCAAGAAGATGCGAGATCCATCTAGTTTGAGCACCATACATTTCTACATCATTCTCAAACTAGCATGTCCACGTCCAAAAAAGAAAGATGGTTTGAGCACCATACATTTCTACATCATTCTCAAACCACCTCCTACAGTTTTTAAAATATACGTGCGTTTGAGCACCATACATTTCTACATCATTCTCAAACAGCTTGCCCATGCAGAAGTGACGCTTCTTTGTTTGAGCACCATACATTTCTACATCATTCTCAAACCAGTACGTTGACAACTCTGAATGGTGTCCTGTTTGAGCACCATACATTTCTACATCATTCTCAAACAAAAGCGACTATACAGACTTGCTTGTTCAGTTTGAGCACCATACATTTCTACATCATTCTCAAACAACACGCAGGATTTGAGAATCGTGGCGTAAGTTTGAGCACCATACATTTCTACATCATTCTCAAACCACTTGAAGTTCCGGAAGTGTTTGAAGTAAGTTTGAGCACCATACATTTCTACATCATTCTCAAACTGAGCGGTTAGTTAGAAAGAACCTTGTAGAGTTTGAGCACCATACATTTCTACATCATTCTCAAACGTGATATTCTCCGCACCTATAATCTCTTTAGTTTGAGCACCATACATTTCTACATCATTCTCAAACCGAATACGGTCGAACATGTAACCCTGTCTAGTTTGAGCACCATACATTTCTACATCATTCTCAAACTTCCGTCATAAGTAGTTACGTCTTTTGTGTGTTTGAGCACCATACATTTCTACATCATTCTCAAACAAAGTAGTCGGTACATTCAGACGCTGGGTTGTTTGAGCACCATACATTTCTACATCATTCTCAAACGTAGGTCTTGCACTCGACATCTGCCGTCAAGTTTGAGCACCATACATTTCTACATCATTCTCAAACTTGTAACTCGAGATTATTTTCTTCATCATTGTTTGAGCACCATACATTTCTACATCATTCTCAAACAACAAACAGGATTTGAGAATCGTGGCGTAAGTTTGAGCACCATACATTTCTACATCATTCTCAAACCCTTCCATTGCGAATTCCCATACTTTGCCCGTTTGAGCACCATACATTTCTACATCATTCTCAAACACGAACTAGGAGCAACCAAATGGCACGAATGTTTGAGCACCATACATTTCTACATCATTCTCAAACAATGAAACAACCATGTCAGCATTCGTAGAAGTTTGAGCACCATACATTTCTACATCATTCTCAAACGATGGAAGAACAAATTATCCAGTATGTCTGGTTTGAGCACCATACATTTCTACATCATTCTCAAACTGAGTACAACACGCTGACCAACGCTGGTCTGTTTGAGCACCATACATTTCTACATCATTCTCAAACAAAGCTGTCACTGGATACCGCTTTCCCAGTTGTTTGAGCACCATACATTTCTACATCATTCTCAAACATACGAGTTTCAGTTTATCCGTGAACACTTGTTTGAGCACCATACATTTCTACATCATTCTCAAACGATCCAGATGGTGTTGACGTTGTGCCACCAGTTTGAGCACCATACATTTCTACATCATTCTCAAACCTCAAATCAGAAAATGAAATGCCATCACTAACATAAAATGTATCTCTGCTGTGCTCAAACACACTTGTCTAAATAATAGTATAACGAGATCTTTCTCTTTTTTCAATAGATTTCACAGTTATCCTTATCAATAATATACCACTTCTCACCATCTATTCTACTTTCAATATAGTGTTCCATTAATAAAATGTTCCATTCTCGACAGCGCACTTCCAAATACAATAATTTCATTTCTTCAACAGAAAAGTATTGTCTTAAATTCCAGAATATTAATAATTTTGGCTTTATCAATTCCTGGAGCAATATACAATATTGCAATAACCGCTCCAAGTCCGTTTCATATTCAGTAACTAATTGAATACCCATAGCTTTCGCCAAACTCGAATAATCAAGTTCTTCATTGATACTGAACTCAAACGAATACTCCACCTCTAGATTACCAAAGAATGTTTGGATATGTGTGTTTAGCTCCTGCCCCTCTCTCCAATGCATTTCGTTCACTGCTTTTTCTGCAAAAGATTTCAAAAAGGCAGTAACTAGCTTTCTTTGATTAACATCTAACTGCAATGGGTTAAAAATCATTTCCATGACTTTGCTGATTTTTAATTCTTTATCACCTTCCGACAATACCCAGTTACCACTATCACCACTTTGCTGAGATATTAATTCCTTTTGAATCTCCCGCCATCTTACCGGCGATTCTACAACACACACTGGTATCAGAGAATCATCCTTTCCAAATTCTATATCGAAATGAACATCCGGATGTGTTAATTTCAAACATCCCCCTCCCCTCTTTTACCGTGATTACAGTATAATTAACCGTTCATCACTCTGAATCACTTCACTTGTAACTTCCCCGACCAAAAGTTCCATTCGACCATACTGTTTTTCGGTAATCGTCAACATTTGCACCAATCCTTCAGGAGGTTTGTTTTTGCGAACATTATCTTCAATCCTTTGAGCTATGCTGGTATTTAATGCTAACTTGCTATAGATTGACTCCTGTTGCATGACAAACCCACTCTTCAGCAAATATTTCCGAAATCTCGTGTATTCTCGTCGCTGCGCACTTGATAGTACAGGAAGGTCGAACATTACTATCACTCTCATGTACCTATAACTCATAAGAATAAAAGGAAAGCTGCGCAATGTCCGACTCATTCAAAGCATCGAATACGCTCTTAACGTATTGCTTGATCGCATTTAGGATGACAAAATGTTTGCCTTCCATTATTATTTCTTCATTTAGCAAAGCAACTAATTTCATTTTTTGTTCATGCTCAAATTCTATTGGTTTCATTTCACATACCTTTCGATCGACAAGCACACGATACGGTTCCATTAAATCTGAGCCCAAATTAAATTGGTTAAACATATTATCGTGGAACAACCCCAGCTGCGTAATGTATCCATTCATTACAATTTCACGATTAATTGCAGAAAGCATCAGTGAATATCCATAATTCAATGCTGCATTAATCGGGCAATCTTGACTCCGTGAGAAATCCATGCCAAACAATGCGTTAAAATATACTTTTGCAGCATGACCTTCACGATTAGTGGCATCATTCCATTGTATCTGTTGAACATAGTCTCTCAGCAGCGTAGCTTCCGTATTCTTCCCCCTTTCCAGCAAGAATTCCGCCTGCTTATTTATTTTCTCACGAACAATTTCCGTCCACACAGCTTCCTTCACCGACTGTGGCCACGTAATTTGTGTACGGATTTTATTGCTTGTATCATGTGAGCCATAATACGAAATCAACTCCGAGGATGGATTTCGCTTATGGTCACAAAATATCACTTTCACCTTCTGTCTCGTTAATTCCGCCAACAATCCAACTGTCAGTGATACAGAAGTAGATTCCACAAGCAAAAGTGCTATTTCTGAAATATGTATCTTCTGCGTTTTCATCTCACTCCGTACCACTAAATATTGCAATTGCAAGTCCAATTTTGCCGTGTTGTGCACGACGACAATTCGCCAACTCATATCGTTTTTAGATCAATCACCTGTTCGTAGAAACCGGTGATTGATTGGTTAATAATATACACATTACTTAATGTCGATATATCAAATCCCATAGTTAATATTCCAGCACGTCCCGGTCCATTTAATAATTTTAAATTGGCTGACTGGCTGGCACATTGAAACAAATGTAAAATCTCCATTAATACAATACATTTTTCTTCCGCTGACAATGCGTCAAATATAATTTTTCCATTTTTGAGTTTAGGCACTTGTGCAGACAACCGTTTTTCATAAACAGTATATTCCAATTTGCCTACCAAGAGATCAAACAGCTCTTCAAACATCCCTTCTGTTGGTCTAATTTTTTCCGAAAGCACAGCCTCTTTGTTTTCCTTATAATCAAGGCAATATTTGCTAATCACCTTAATTATCTTTTCTATCTTATACGGTACAACAAGCTGATTAGCCCCTTTAAATATTAACCCATTAGAACTTCTTCCCGACAAATGCATCTTAAACCCATCCACGTCAAATAGCGTATTAATCTTTATCTTAGGTATTCGCACGTCTGGATTCACAAGGCCAAGTTCCTCCTCACAATATCGTCTACGAAGCTCCACAGATTCCTCTAAGCTTTTCGCCAAAAATACCGGCACGAACTCAATCGTTCTCTTTCTCTCTCCCTTCTTACCATCGGATTCCACCAGCATAAAATAAGCACCACTCGCCTTATTATACGCTCCATATTTCTCGATCGACTGGAGCCTCTCGTCGACACCTCCCTTGATTGGTATCTGTCCTTTCCCTTTCTTCAAAATATTTTGATCGAAAAGCCCTCCTTTTACTTCGTATGCTCTTCTTGTGAATAAAACATTATTCTTTCGCATCCATTTCTTCACAGTACATATTGTCCCGTTATCTCCAGGAATCCATGCTGTTTCATTTCCACGTTTTACCGTTTCATTCTCAAACATTTTCTTTAAGTTGTATGTACGTCCCGGATTGTTGCGCACAAACCATGCCGCATCCTTTGTAAATTTTACATAGTATGTGTTGCCGACAACAATATTCAAATAGGCATCTTTGGCATGATGGAAATCATTTACCTCACGTACTTTGATCATGTCAAATTTATTCCTAAATTTACTAACTGCACGAGCTTTTGCATAAACGATTTCGGCATCAGGATATGCCTCTTCCAATAAATGCGCAACCGCTTTGGTACTCTGACGTGTCTCTACTAATTGTCTGGCAATAAAACCAGCCAACTCATCTTCACCAAATGGCTCTGTTCTTGTTAATCTCTTATATTTTTCTTTAGAGATCAGTCCCTTTTTCAACAGCGTGCTCCATAATGGTTTTCCTGCTTTTCGGTATTCCTCAGGGACCGGGAATGTATCTGTCTTTTTGCTATTTAAATCTCTTTTGACCAATACGCGGTTGTCTATACTATCGTCCATAACCTTCGATTGTGGATATATATGATCAATATCATATCGGTTTGTGAATAACTCATCCAAATCAATGGCATCTCCGGAATACATACATCTTCCCATCTGCGAATAATATAAGAAAAGTTTGTCACTGCGCAATGCATTATCAGACTCCTTATTTGCCAGACGGTCGTATAATTCCGGTGCTTCCTTTTTGCAGGCTTTGTAAAGATCCAACAACTGGTTTCTTCTAGAAACTTTTCTCACGCCTTTTTCACCGGGCTCTCTTGCAACCTCGACAAAAATGCGTTTTGGTGCACCACCCATTATATTTGTAATTTCCCTTACAATTTTTATAGTTTGCCAAATTGGGCGCTTTACTGCAGGAGACACATAAAGCTCTTCAATGTCTTGATATTCTATCTCCCCTTTTTTCATCTGTCCGGCATTCCATTGCTCAATCTGCTTTGTATAATCGTATTTTCCACTTAAAAGTTTCATTAAGTTCTCATTCGTTTCCCAAAGCGCGGTGATGATATTCATTACTTCACCAGTCTCTTTATTGACTGATTCAATATTTTCCAAAAAGGTGCGCGACAATCTGCCCCACCCTGCATATTTTTTGTTGGCAAGCTGAGCAATCTGTTTGTCAGACAACATCGGATATTTTCTATGAATACGCTGTTTCAACATCTTTTGAGAATCTGCAAATAGCGTAATATCTCTAACAATATCCTCCTGCTCACTTTCCGAAAGGACCCCCGTTCCAACGATCTGCTTAAAATCATGATACGCTTTCAACGAACTCTTAAAATTCTGATCAAATCCGGATAGTTCTTGTTCTTTAGAAATTACGCCGTTGATTCTAAGGTAGTCCTTGACCTTTTTCCCTGTTACACGTTGGTATTTCTTGAAAACATTATTATAAATATCCTGCTTAAGTTCCGGAGCTATCAGTTCCCCATCAATGCGCAGATTATTTAGCTCGTTCAATACATTGAATTTCGCATACAACAATGATTCCTTCGGCAAAACATCCTCTCCGATCAGATACGTGCATTTATTCGTCATGCGTTCAATAAATTTCGTTGCACTTTCTTCCTCGTCAATCATTTCTGAAAAATTCCATGGATAAATTTTGCCTTCCTTTTTACGTACAGACCAGCTATGACCACCTTTATCTTGATGCGCCGTGTTCAAAGGTCCTACATAGTACGGAATGCGGAAGCGGAATATCTTTTGTATTTTTTCCACTGGCGTATAACCATCTTGATCTTTCTCCAACAAAAACGGATAGAATTTCTGTGCGTTGTCCAATATTGCATTCAATTCATTCTCATGCAATTGATAAGGAATAACTCCATTATCGCGAATCATTTGTTTTGGAAATAATGTTCCAAGATCCATCTCTGCTTTTAACTCATCGATTATCTCTTGCCCCATTTCATCCACAGACAGACGATCCAGCTGCTTTTTTAAGAATTTATAAAAATCTTCCTGTGAACATTTTTTCTCAATCGGCTGTTTTTTTCCATTTTTCTTTGCCATGCCAATATAAGCACTATAATTTGCTTCATTTTTCTCAGACACACCAAAAACAGCCTCGTAAACTTCTTTATCCATCCGAAGAAGCTGCTTCACTTTCCGCAGATCATCACGGTGTTTCTCATAGGTTTTAACTTTTGCTTCCGACAAAAAGCGCGCATCCCCCAGTATATCATGCAATACCGTCCAATCATACACACCCTTTGCTGCTGCTATAAGCAAAAATCGATCCGCCAATACAGACTCTATTTCTACCTCTTTTTCTTCATAACCATTATCAGAAAAGCATATTTTCGAGATTTCTTCTTTATCCAACTCCGGATCAGCAAAAATATCACTTAGCTTTACGGTGCAACCCGTAATTAAAGCTGCTATCGCTTTCTCCTGTTTTTGCTTCTGCTTATCCGTTCCTACTATGAGCTTGCTGACCTGCGTCTTTTTATCTGATTTTGTGCATTGAGCATCACTCATAATGTGTTCCAATTGAGTCAACACTTCTTCTTGCGTCAAAGATTTCAGATCAATCTCTTGTTCTTCAGCCTGCTGCACTAATGCCTCAATCGCTGTTGAAAATTCTTTTACTTCTGATAATTTCTTGCCCTCAAACAGAAAATGTCCTCTATGCTTAATAATGTGATGTAATGCCAAATAAAGCAATCGAATATCGGGCTTATCTGTTGTATTCGTTGCCAACGCATAGCGCAAGTGAAAAATTGTCGGATATTTCTTATAATAGTCTTTATCTGTAAACCCATCATCTGCAAACAGTGCATACGGCAGCTCCGGCATGTTTCCATTGATGTCTTTCTTATCCTCATGCCAATACTTACTCTCTTTCATCCGCTGATAGAATCCCATGTCTTTCTTGCTAATCTCTTCCGCAAAGATTTCCTGCAATAAATGTAATCGATTTTTACGGCGCTCTGTTCTTCTTCGAGATGTTCGAAAGATTCTTCTTTCTTCGGCTGTCTTAGCAGACTCAAACAGGCGAATTCCCCATAATGCCTTACCATGACGTTTGATAATATTGTACGTCGGATCCGTCACTGCCCATCCTACAGAACCGGTTCCCATATCCAATCCAATATAGTACTCTTCAATTTTTTTCATAAAATCCTCCTTTTTCTCTTGACATGTCGTAGTTTATGCTTTATTATTGATGTCAGTTAAGTACCATACGTATTAACTACATCATAAGTTCAAATAAAAATTTATTCAAATCGCCTTCGGGCATCACAGTGTGTGATTTAATTGAACTTTAGGAACTCGCCTCGGCGAGTTTTTTTGTTGCTTGTTCATACCAGATCATCTCCTCCCCATCACTTCAATCTAAGAATCAGCACTTGTTATCCTTCATAGCCAATTCCATTTCCAGATCATCCGCAAAATATTGTCTCCTCATTCTTTGAATTTCCTTTTGTAGTTCACTGACAACTTCCTGCGGTGCAGCAATCTTAACCCCTTCTCCCAATCCTAACACCCATCCAAAAAAATTATTACTGACAACCACTTCAACTTTTGCTTGAAAGTGATCCTCATCCACCGGGCGAATTTTAACGTCTCTTCCAAATCTATCTACGATCACACCTATAAACCCATTTTGACAAAGCAGCGTGACCGATTCCTCTTTTCCCGAAAACATTCCAAAATGCTTCTCTGCGTAGTTTGCTATATTTCCCTGTGGAAATAACTTTTGACCTTTTCTTTTGCATTTCATCGGTTGAATACGTAACATCTTGTCGACTCGAAAATGCTTGACAAGCTCAGCCTTTGCGTCATATCCTACCATATAATAATTCTCATTATCCCAAATCAGCCCCCATGGAGATATTATGTATCTCTCTCCTTCGTGTCTTGGCTCCATCTCCTTTTTCAAATTCCACTGAAAATATTGAAATGAAATCATTACGTCTGCTGTAATTGCATTATGTATTTCATCTACATTATAGTAGATACTTTCGTTCATGGTTTTTATCCGACCGTGAACATATACCTGTTGATTTAACTGTTTCGCTTCGTATTGACTAACGTAGCGTTCCAGTTTCTCTATAAGCTGGCTGGATTTCTTCTCTGTGATAAATTTAGAAGACTGTACCGCGTCTACCAAAAGTTTCAATTCTGCCAATTCCAAATTTCGATTTCCTACACAATAATATACATATCGTCCTATGTGCTTTTTTTCAATATCAATTCCAAACAATTGCAGAGCTTCTAAATCAGAATATATACTCTTTCTCTCTGCCGCAATGTCATACTTGGCCAACTCATTGATAATCTGCTCTACTTGTAAACCATGTTCATCATCCGTCAGTCGAAGCATAATCTTTGCTAAATACAACAATTTTAGCCTTTGATTCGGTCGTTTTGCCATTTACCCTCCCATCTCTTATACGCATACCTATCGTAGATTTCTTGGTGCAAAATTTAACATTACTTGTCTTAGTGTGGATTCTCTACACATTCTTTTATGACATGCCACTATTATAGCACATTTATTGTCCCATAAAACGTACTACATCGTATTTTTCAATAATTTAGGTTCTTTTTTGGATCGGTGATTTTTGATTTTGTATCCACAATTCGGACATTTTCTTACGGTATCCGAAATTTCCCGGTTGCATTCCGGGCAACTACTTAGTGCCATTTGCTTGTCATCCTTTCTCTTTTATCGTAATAGATAACATAACATTTTCTATTTTACAAAATCCTCTCATATGCAGTGCACCGCCCCGCCCACCTTTTGACTTTCTCCCTCAAACTTTGTATAGTATATATGTTGTGCCATCGGGCACACGTTACATTTTACGACTGCAAGGCATCAGCTTTTGATATACGCCCGGTTTCTTTAGAACAGGGGGATGGTCGCTGGTTTTTTGCAGCAAAGCAAACATTGGAGGGTACCTATGAAATCTTTTGGTAGTGAGGGGATTTTATTCCCTGTATATTTTATTATGCTGGCTTTGGCCGTATATCTGAACGTGTTTACGGGTTCGGGTCTTGATATCGCCAACATTATCATTAATATTGGAATGTTTTTAATTGTCGGCGGGATTATTTTGTATTCTACAACACATTGTTTCATGCCTGCTAATCGGATGATGGCTAGCCTGCATCTTGCAGCACGCAACTTTCAGACTGACTTCAAACGCAAAGGCGATTATTTGTGGGATGATTATAAAGATAATCCAAAGCTCTTTGGTAACAAATTGGCAGATACACGTTTTCGTGAATATTGCGAGGAGCGCAGAAGATTAACGATGTTAGAGCGAAGTGCCCAATGCGATATTGATGATTATCTGAATGAATATTACATTGACAGCGTAATGAAATGTGGATTGATCAGCATTGTTCCCGGCGTAATGACCGGTCTAGGTATTTTGGGTACTTTTATCGGTCTGTCGTTTGGTCTTCAGAATTTTAATACCGGCAGTGCGTCCGCAATTACGGACAGCATTCCGCAATTGATGAATGGTATCAAGATCGCGTTCCACACATCTATTTATGGTATGGTATTTTCTTTGATATTTAACTTTGTTTACAAGAAAAACTTAGAAGATGCTTATAATGCCATGGACGATTTTTTGGACAGTTACCATAAATATGTCGCACCCCGTGCACAAAATAATGCGGCAAATATTTTCTTGGATTATCAAGCTTTGCAAATGATGCAGACGGAGAAGATGATGGAGAAATTTAGTGATGAAGTAGCTGATAAGATTGCTCGGGCACTCAGACAGTAACACCACTCGGTTCCGCGTACAGAAAAGAGGTTTATTATGCGCAGAAAAAAGAAAAGACATTTGGAGGAAACCAGTTATTGGCTTTCCTATTCCGATATGATGGCTGCTCTTTTGTTGATCTTTGTGTTGATCATTTCGTTTACAATGCTGCAATCGCAAAGACGTTATGAGCAAAAACAAGAGGAATTAAAGCAGCAGCAGGCTTTGGTTCAAAGCCAACAGGAACAACTGCAGGAGCAACAGGAACAGTTAGACAAATTGATCGGTATTCGAACGGAACTGATCGAGGCTCTCAAGAAAGAGTTTGACGGTACGGATCTCAGTGTGAAAGTCGATGAAAAGACCGGATCCATCGCGCTTGACTCAAGCATTTTGTTTGATTCCGGACAATTTGCGTTGAAAGCGTCTGGTGAAGAATTGCTGCAAAAGTTTTTACCAAAGTATATCGGCGTATTAACAGACAAGCAATTTAATGATTATATCTCAGAGATTATTATTGAAGGACATACAGATACACAAGGAGATTATTTATATAATCTGGAGCTGTCCCAAAAAAGGGCCTTGTCTGTCGCAACTTTCTGCTTGGATGAAAACAAGAAAGTGCTGTCGACTGCCAAGATCACGAAACTACGCAAAATTGTGACGGCAAACGGCAAGTCCTTTAGCAATCCTATATTGGATAAGGATGGCAAAGAAGATCAAAATGCATCTCGTCGCGTGGAATTTCTTTTCCGCCTGAAAGATGATGAAATGATAAATGATATCAGTGACATTTTGAATAATTGATATCAGTGACATTTTGAGCAAAAGATATCAGCGACATTTTGAATAATTGATATCAGTGACATTTTGAATAATTGATATCAGTGACAGGAGGAAAACATGGAAATTCGTCCGATTGCCCGGATACACTCTGATTTTCCGGGAAAGTTTGGCATTCCACGACAGAGCGGTCTGGTTCCGGAGTTACGCAGCCGTATCATATTTGAACCGGAATACCGCAATCGCGATGCGGTCCGCGGCTTGGAAGATTTTTCTCATTTATGGCTGATCTGGGAATTTTCAGAAACAATACGTGGGGAATGGTCACCTACCGTTCGTCCGCCCAAACTTGGCGGCAATAAGCGCATGGGAGTATTTGCAACGAGATCTCCATTTCGACCAAATTCACTGGCGCTTTCTTGTGTAGAATTACAGGACATTATTTTTTCAAAAGAAGATGGACCAATCCTGGAAATAACGGGTGCCGATCTCATGGACCGCACCCCGATCTATGATATAAAACCATATCTTCCGTATGCCGACTGTAAACCGCTGGCTACGGGTGGTTTTACAGACAGCGTAGAAGCTCATTTGCTGCACGTAATACTTCCGGACAATGCGGGCCAAGTATTGCCTGCCGAAAAGCTTCTTTCTCTGGAAAAAGTGCTGGCTCAAGATCCTCGCCCTTCTTACCAAAACGATCCGGAACGCATCTATGCATTCGAGTTCGCCGGCGTTACTGTCCGCTTTTTCGTACAGGATGACATTCTCACCGTAGTATCTATGAGTTAGCTGCCTATATACGCCAACTTCGGGCATGGGAAGTTGGCGTTATTTATTTGCCCAAAGATAACAGTATGCTTGTGTTCTCGCCGCAAATCGTTCTGTCTTTAACAGATTCCGTACTTCTTCTTTGGTGTACCATCCTGCTTCAATTTCTTCCACATTAGATGTGCTTTGGCGGAATTCACCACGTGCTTTTCCGATGACACATACATTCATCTCATTGCTGAACCCAACCGCACTATAGCTGAGTCCTAACTCATCATTGATCTCATATAGTTCTAACCCCGTTTCTTCCCACAACTCGCGCTTCGCACTCTGCTCCGGCACCTCGCCGGGATCGATCAATCCCGCCGGGAAATTATAAACCCACGTACCTGCCGCCATACGGAATTCTTTGTTCAAAACGATTTTCTCCCCACTCTCATCAGTGACCATCAGCACAACTGCATCCGGCTTATTGCCACGAAGCTCTTCTCTTGTTTGAACATTACGGTTACGGCTGATCATTTCATATATCTTTGTCGTATCATCTACTGACTTATAAGTAATATCATAACGGGTAATAAATTTACCTTCTTCCTTTTTATCAATCTTCTCAAACTTCATTCTCTAAGTTCCTCCTGTTTTCATTTATATTCTCAAGCTTCTCATACCGGAAGTTTGCGTTATATTGGCGTTAGCGGAGTACAAATAGATACACTCCACAAATGCCGCCCCCAAAAAGCATAGATAACAAAAATGCAGCAATAGACTGTTTGCGTTTATACAGCGAATACAATATCGGACAAAAGGCAAGAACATACAAAGCACATCCTATGAAACCATATATCCGCATAGCTTCGCCTTCCGCAACGTAATCAATAGACCCGGGTTCTTCCATAAGATTACCTGCTGTTAAGATACTGTATCCCAGCCAGATAAAACTAATGCCGCCCCAAATTATCCCTAGCATTATAATTATGCTTCTTTTTGCAAAAATAGATATCTTTTTCATACGTTACATATACCCGCAGCCGTTTTTCGTCGGATGTTCCTTCCCCGAAATATAATGTGCACGAAACGCCATATTACATTCTCGCAATTCCATTTCCCCTTCAATATACGGTTCGTACATTTTTAGGATTCCTGCCGAACATCCATCACAACCACCTGCATCACCGCCCACAGATTCTTCAATGATCGCCATTCTTTCTTCCTTTGTGGTATCTTTTATCAATAAACTTCTCATCGTCATACCTCCTGTCATTCCAGTAAATAGCGCATGATTTCTGCGCATAATAGCCACACCTATTGTAACACTCTTTCGCCCTATAGTAAAAAGGAAAGTTGAGTAATTTTCAAAATGCTAGTATACTATACTATCGGGATGCACAGCAGACACCCATCCCCCTATACCAATAAACAACCCAAACTTCACGCATCCAAAGGGAATGCATCGTCACATATTGCTTATTACGTCAAAGAATACGAAGTATTTTGCAGCCACAACATAGTGGTTTCTGCCATCAGAGAACTACAGTAATTGCCTTGCCGCAATTAGTTTTTAGAGTGATTTCTATATTTTGTTGCCTCTGATGAATGATTTACATGCCTTACAGAGAACTCGAAGTCCCGGAAGCAAGGTATTCATCATTTTTGAAAGGGACTTTGCGCTCGTCGTTACTTATGTCTCGTATTTCAGAGACATTAAGTAACGTGACGTAGCGCATCGTAGCGAAAGCGTCCCGTCCAAAAATGGATGATACCTTGCTAAACCGGGACATCTCAGACACTCCTTCAGGCATGTATTCATCAGAGACTTAACAAAATAAGAAATCACGTAAAAACTCTGCGTTCTGCGGCAATTATCTTAGTTCTTTGATGGCAGAATAAGTTAGTTTATCGGCTGCAAAATAGCATGTATATTACAGACGTAATAAGCAATATGTGACGATATACTGATTTTGGTTGTGTGAAGTTTAAGCAGGAAATAGAAAGAAGCGTAGGACGAACATGAATACTAAGACAAGCAAATATGAAATAGATATGTGTAATGGCTCAATATTGGATAAACTGGTTTCCTTTTCAATTCCGTTGATGCTGTCAGGAATTTTACAGTTATTATTTAATGCGGTAGATATTATCGTGGTTGGACAGTTTACAGGCAATGAAGCACTGGCGGCTGTTGGATCAACGACTGCGCTGATCAATGTATTTGTCAATCTTTTTATCGGAATTTCCTTGGGCGCAAGTGTATTAGCTGCAAGATTTTATGCGACCGGACAAGAGAAGGAAATGTCAGAAACCGTACATACATCCATTACGTTGGCTCTGATCAGTGGAATCGCAATGGGAATTATCGGAGTGATTGCTGCCAAAGGTGCGTTAGAACTGATGGACACTCCGGATAATGTATTAAACCTGTCCACACTTTATATGCGCATATATTTTATGGGAATGCCTTTTTTTATGTTATACAATTACGGAGCGGCCATTTTAAGAGCGGTGGGTGATACCAAACGCCCTCTATTATTTTTGATTATTTCAGGTGCGACAAATGTGTTGTTAAATCTTCTTTTGGTAATTCAGTTTCATTTGGGTGTTGCCGGTGTTGCTATCGCAACGGTAATTTCTCAATGTATATCGTGCATTTTGGTATTACGCTGTCTATACCTTTCCGATGGAAGTTATCAGCTCCGCTTCAATAAATTAGGTATGAAAACGCGCTATGTAAAACAAATATTCCAAATCGGTATTCCAGCCGGAATCCAAAGCACGATCATTAATTTTTCGAATGTTCTGCTTCAGTCCTCTGTCAACTCTTTTGGTTCTGTTGCAATGGCAGGCTACACTGCCGCCAATAATATTTTGGGATTTTTGTATGTATCTGTGAATTCCATTACACAGGCCTGCATGAGTTTTACAAGCCAAAATTATGGTGTACGTAAATTTAAGAGAATGGATAAAGTGTTATTAGAATGCTTAGGACTGACGGTAATTGTTGCTCTCGTTTTGGGTGGTGGATCCTATCTTTTCGGTGCGGAACTAATGCATATTTACACTAAGAGCACCAAGGTCATAGAGTGCGGTGTGGATATTATGTTATATACAACCGTCACATATTTCTTATGCGGTATCATGGATCTGCTGCCGGGGGCATTGCGAGGCATGGGGCATTCCACCGTGCCAATGATCCTTTCGGTGATTGGCACGGTAGGCACCAGAATTGTATGGATCTATGTCATTTTCCCATGCCATAGATCATTAGACTTTTTATTTATTTCCTACCCGGTGTCGTGGCTCCTAACCATTGTCATGCAAGTGATCTGTTTCTATTTCGTACGCAAAAAGGTGCACAATAGCTAGCTGCTCCACCCAGCTCCTCTTCAATCCTGAGAAGCCGGTTGTACTTTGCAACTCGCTCACTTCGGCTCGGTGCACCGGTTTTAATCTGTCCGCAATTCAAGGCAACTGCCAGATCTGCTATCGTCGTATCCTCTGTCTCTCCGGAGCGGTGGGACATAATACTCGTATAACCAAACTGTTTGGCAAGCTTGATCGCTTCCATCGTTTCCGATAAGGTTCCGATCTGATTGAGCTTAATTAGGATTGAATTACCACAGCCTTCTGCAATTCCCTTTGCCAGCCGTTTCGTATTAGTGACAAACAGATCGTCCCCCACCAACTGTACTCGATCGCCGAGTTCCTGTGTCAATTTCTCCCAGCCAAGCCAATCCTCTTCATCCAGTGGATCTTCAATAGAAATGATAGGGTATCGTTCCACTAATGACTTCCAATGCGCGATCAACTCCTCGGAAGAATATCTCACCCCGGATTTTGGAAGCAGATACATCCCCTTTTGATCACTTTTCCATTCACTTGCCGCTACATCAATAGCAATCCGGAAGTCTTTTTCCGGTTCGTACCCTGCCTCTTTGACCGCATCGAGAATACATTCTATTGCCTCTTCATCACTCTGCAAATTTGGCGCAAATCCACCCTCGTCACCAACAGAGGTTGCCAAACCTTTTCGTTTTAATAAGGCAGCCAATGCATGAAACACTTCTGCGCTCCAACGCAGCGCCTCGCGGAATGAGTCCGCTCCCACCGGCATGATCATAAACTCCTGTACATCTACTGTATTGGCCGCATGCGCACCACCATTCAAAATGTTCATCATCGGCACAGGCAGTTTTGTACCGGATACGCCACCCACGAAACGGTAAAGTGGCATCTTTAACGATTGTGCGGCTGCTTTTGCCGTTGCAATAGAAACCGCCAAGATCGCATTCGCTCCAAGCACGGATTTGTCTGCTGTGCCATCTTTACGCAGCATTACTTGATCGACCGCATACGTATCAGACGCGTCCATCCCGCGCAAAATACCATTGATAACGTGATTAATATTATCAACCGCCTGCAGCACACCTTTCCCACCATACCGTGTATGATCTCCATCACGAAGTTCCAATGCCTCAAATTCTCCGGTAGATGCACCACTCGGCGCGGCCGCCCGTCCTATCGTTCCATCCTGCAGAGTCACTTCTGCCTCTACGGTTGGATTTCCTCTAGAATCCAAAATTTCTCTGCCTGTAACACGTTCAATCTGCAATTGTTTAAGCACACTGATCACCATACCTTTCTTACATTCTATTTTTGATCAGTGTTTCCATTATTTATCATTCTATACAGATTCTCATCAAAAAGCCGCCTTATAGATCTCCAGCAACTGCTCCTCGCTTAATGGAATATAATTGTTTTTCAAAAGCCGCAGCTGCGTATTTGCAACATCTTTCGCAAATACCGGAAGATCTTCTTCTTTTACACCAAAGTTCTTTAATGGCTCGCTCTGCAGCACATCATCCATCAGCGCATATAACTTGTCTAGTGCTTCCGTCTGATCTACGCCCAAAGTCTCTGCGATAACCGCCTCGAGATCATTAATTCGCCCTGTCGGTTTGATCTCTTTATATTTTTTCATAACAGAGGCAAACATAAGCTGGTTCGACTGACCATGCGGAATATGATAGACCGAACCAAGTGGATATGCGCACGCATGCACTGCAGCACATCCGGCGTATCCAAACCCAAGGCCTGCCCAGTTGGATGCTTTCAAGAATTCTGCTGCATATTCTTTCCACGCATCTCCACCTCCTGCTGCAACTGCTTTCGACCAACAGAAAAGAATTGTCTTTAATGCTTCTGTCGAAAAAACTCTGGAAATGCTGCATCCGTTTGGACTAAGGAACGACTCTACGCTATGTACCATTGCATCGATCGAAGATGTTGCAAAAATCTTGTACGGAAGGGACGTAAGCAGATTTGTGATCAATACTGCTTTGTCCGGCAGCATCGCATTCGAGGCAAGTCCCATTTTTACGCCTTTGCTAACACGATTGATGACAGATATATTCGTAACTTCACTTCCGGTTCCGCAGGTTGTTGGAATGATAATAAGTGGATGTATTTGTTTCAAGGTGTCCACATTATCGTACAGATCATCTACGGTATCATCCGGGCCGGCAACTGCGATCACTTTCGCAATATCAATTACTGTGCCACCGCCGACTGCAATGATCCGATCATATTTTTTGTCTCGAAGGGCATTGAGAATTGCGTCGACATCTCCATCGGTCGGTTCCCCCTTGCTGTATTTTTCACGAAATAATGTCTGTACCCCGGTATTTAACTCTGCAATATAATCCTGATATGTATGCTCACCGCACAACACCAGATCATCCGATCCCAAATCGGCATCAGCCGCAAACTCAGCAAATGTATCAAATTCCTCAATTTCTGTTTTTATCGAAAATCCTTTCATCGTAATCCTCCATTTCTATCTGCGCCTACATACAAAAGGTATTTTAGCACTGTCTGCGCCTCATACTGCAGCATCTACAGTATCTTCCGCCGCTACATATTTCTGCTCGACAATATCAATGATCAGCTCCGCTGTCTTTTCCCAGCCAAGAAGACTGCTGTCGATCAATATATTTCTTGTGTGACGATCGCCACGTTTCTTGCCGGTAATGTAAGCATGACGAGCGTGCTGTGCCTTCTCAACCTCTTCCCACTTCGCAGTTGCTTTTCGTTCATTCATCCCCTCTTTCGCCATAACAGCAGCGACTTCTGCTTTTTCCGGCGCATAGACAAAGACATTTAAGACATCATCTCTATCCCGCAAAATATAATCACTGCTTCGACCAACGATAACGCAGGAAGATTTCTCCGCAAAATCATGAATTGCCTGAAACTGTGCATCAATGACTCGATTTGACAAGTTCGCATAGCGAACACCATAAGAAGTATCAAAGCCATAACGAACGCCGATCTTGGCATCTGCCTCCTCGACCAATCCTTTGGCAACACCAATCCTCTCAACGACCTTATCCACCAAGTCTCTATCATAGTACTCTATTCCAAAATGATCGGCAACCATTTTGGCGATTTCCGGACCGCCGCTTCCGTATTCACAGCCAACTGTTACAACAAAATGTTTGCCCGTATATTTCTTGGTCTGCTGTTCTGCTGTCTTATCTGCAGCATCTGCGGTACTCGTTTCACTTACAATAAAAATGTCACGGCCAAATTCGGCACCGTACTTGCTCTTAGAATAAAAGTAAAAGAACACACCAAGTGCAAGCCAAGCTCCTACAACAATCCATTCCTGCCATACAAGTGCGGCTGAAAAAGATGCCGGAATGATGTACAACAACGTCATAAAGGCTGCCATGGCAACTGCCATTACGCCAACAAATTTGCCCGCTTTTGCCTTGTACGGTCTATCCATGTCCGGCTTGGTCTTTCGCAAAATGCAAAACGAAATGGATACGAACATATACGCAATAACACAGCCAAACGATGCAGCATCGACAAGCCATACAAGAACACCTCTACCAAAGAATGGTGCAATACAGCAGGCAATTCCGCAAAGAATAATTGCTGCTTCCGGTGTTTTATTTTTGCCAAGTTTACCAAACATTTTTGGGATCATCAGCGACTCACCCATGGAATACAGCGCACGGCTTCCACCCATCAAGAATGAATTCCAAGAAGTAATGATACCGCACAGACCACCAATAATGAGAACCTTGCCCATGAGTGGTGTATGAAATGCGATCTCGATCGCTTTGGCAGAAACAAGCCCATTCTGTGAAGCCATCTCCTTTGCAATGGCACTGCCCGGCATGATATAGCACACAGCAAAAATGATAAGCAGATACCAGGCAACTGCCAAAAAGATGGACAATAACATGATCTTTCCAATCTTTTTGTATGGAACATTAATTTCTTCTGCCGCCTGCGGAATAACATCAAAGCCAATAAACAGAAACGGTGTCATACATGCGACCTTGAATACACTTCCCAGTGTGTTACCGGTAGATGCCTGCCACATCTGACCGGTCACGTTTCCACTATCGCCATTGATTGCAGAGCCAACAACCAAGAGGATCCCGGCAATTGCAATGACCGCCGTAAGAATCGTCTGCAAAATAGCTGCTGTCTTGGCACCTTTAATATTGATCAATGTGATCAATATTGCAACACCTACACCTAACAAAATCGTTGTAAGATAAATGTCTTTGCCAGCGATGGTGTATAAATATACCTGATTAAATTTTGGAAATAAGTATGTAATTACGGTTGGGAGCGCTGTTGCCTCAAAGGCTGCTGTCGCAACATAGCCCAATATGATCATCCACGTACATACGAACGATCCTGTCGGTCCCATCGCACGATAACTAAATACATGCTCGCCACCACACTGCGGCATTGCTGATGTCAATTCTGCATAAGTAAGTCCGACAAAAAATACCATCAGACCACCAATCAACATTGCGATGATCGATCCCATAAATCCCGATGTTGTGATCCAATCGCCTGAGTTAATGACCCAGCCCCAGCCTATCATGGCGCCGAAGGCGATAACGAGGATGTCCCACGATCCCATTACCTTATCAAATTTTGAATTCTGCTCCATAACATTTCCTCCAATTTTTTCTTAAGACGAGTAAGTCATCATTTTTCGCGATAACCTGTTCATCTGTAATGTGATTTCCCTGTTCAAAAAAAGATGTCAGGGCGCAGTTATTGTGCGTCCCCTGACATCTTCGTCAAGTTTAGGTTATGTAACCGGCTTTATGCAATTGCTTCTTTAATAGCTTCCTCAAAGATCTCAAGACCTTTTTCCATCTGCTCATCTGTCATTGTAAGCGGTGCTAAGAAGCGGATTGTATTACTTGCAAATCCACAACTTTCCAGCAGCAGACCTTTCTGCATTGCATTTCTGACAATGTCTGCAACCAGCTTTGTTGCCGGCTCTTTTGTCTCTCTATCGGTAACGAACTCGATGCCGATCATTGCGCCAAGACCTCTGACATCACCAATTACATCGTATTTATCTTTCAATGCATTGTATCTGTTCATAACTACATCACCAATATGTCTTGCCTTAGCTGCATAATCGTCTCTCTGCATAATATCCATGACTGCCAATGCAGAAGCACACGCAAGTGGGTTACCACAAAAAGTACCACCAATCGTGCCTGCCGGTGCTGCATCCATTACCTCCGCTCTCGCTGTGATCGCAGAAATCGGAAGTCCGCCGCCTAATGATTTGGCAGTAGCGATAATATCCGGTGCTGCACCAGCCTCCTTCCAATATTCAGAAGCATAATACTTACCGGTTCTGCAGTTACCGCACTGCACTTCATCTGCGATCAGTAAAATGCCATTCTCATCACAGATTTTACGAATTGCTTTGACCCAAGCGATCGGAGCCGGAATAAATCCGCCCTCACCCTGTAACGGCTCAACAAGCATACATGCAATTTCATTGGCAGGTGCACCCTCATCAAAAATCTTATTCAGCTCATCAATATAATACTGAATTGCCTCTTCCTCAGTGTATCCTTTCGGTGCACGGTATAAATAAGGATATGGTGCACGGTAAATGCTTGATGGGAAAGGTCCCATGCCAACTGCATAGGTTTTCTTGGCAGTCAGTGCCATTGTAAGATTGGTTCTTCCGTGGAATGCACCGGTAAAGCAGATCACGCCGTTTCTCTTTGTATATGCCTTGGCGATCTTGATCGCATTCTCGTCACACTCTGCACCAGAGTTGGCAAAATAGGTTTTCATCGTATCGCCTTTACAAGGCATGATCTTATTTAATCTCTCGGCAAGTGCTACATATCCGTCATGCACATACACATTAAAAATTGTATGGAAATATTTATCTGCCTGTGCTTTGACTGCATCGATTACTTCCTGATTTGAATAACCAATATTTAACACACCAACACCGCCGACCCAGTCGAGAATCTTGTTGCCATCCAAATCTTCAAACATAGCGCCTGCGCCCTGCTTGATGCAGATTGGATAAGTGTTTCCACAAAGCGCCTGTGGAATTGCTGCATTTCTACGATCAAGGAGTTCCTTGGACTTTGGTCCCGGTACCTGCTCTGTTACAATTTCTGGTAATGCCTTTGATAAATCTTTTGTTGTCATATGTTTGTCCTCCAATGCCATAAATTTGAAACACAGGCTTCCTCGCATCATCACTTGGATGCCTGTTCCGCAAACAAAAAGACGCCAAAAAAGTAAAATACTTTTTTGACGCCTTTGTCATTGCTTTATTTTTTATTCTGCAAACATTATAACAACTTTGGCATGCAATACAATGTACTTGCTGTACCAAATATTTTGTGCATGGTACACAATTGCCGCTCACTACCTCTGCATATTACGATAATTTCTTATCATAAAGGCGAGCTTAAGTAATAGACACGTGTCAATATCGTTGATCTGGCGGCCGAGGATCTCCTGAATCTTCCTCAGACGATAGTTCAAAGTGTTACGGTGGATATACATTGCTTCTGCCGTATCCTTCGCATTACAGTTATGGTTGATATACTTTTCAAGTGTCTCGCATAGATTACCCTGATTAACTTCATCTGCACGAAGCAGCTTTCCAATATTTTTTTCAACAAACTCATCCAAAAATCGACTGTCCGTAATCTTAGATATCATCGTGTAAATACCCTGATCTTTATAAAAAAAGACCGATTCTTCCCGTCCGGACATATTCGCAAGTTTAATCGCGGTAGCCGCTTCATTTCGGCTCACCCTAACATCTTCCAAATATCCTGTACTGTTTCCTACGCCGACAACCAGCCTGGTCACACAGTCTTTCTCGGTAAGCTGCGTAATCTTTGCGAGAATTTTCTTTAACAGCTTATCACTCACATCATACGCCGGCACAAGTGCCAAGACCGTACCGGCCTGCAACTGCGTCAATATATTTTGAGACAGATAATGTGAAAACTCTGTACGAATGATCCCACGTATCGCTTGTCCGATCGTAAACGAATCGTCTTTATCCCGTTCCTTAAAAAAAGCAAATTCGATCACTCGAAATTCTCCGGACAGATCCACATTCAAATATCTTGCCTGCGCAAAAACATCTTCTTTGTTCAGATGCTCTGCGTCCAAAATAGAGGTGAATAATTGTTCCTCTGCATTTTTGTTATTTTCTTCCAGCACTAACCTCTTGCATATGATCTGACTCAGATCCACCAAAGGGAAACGCATTGGCAGCTCAAACAATGGTAATCGATGTTCGTCGCAATATTGTACCAACTCTTCCGAAATCTGTCCTTCGTTAATTCCCACTGCTGCAATATCATATTCCTGCATTTTTGCAATGAGTTCTTTCAATTTAAGGCTATCATCCGTAAGATCCCGATTGGTTAGCACGACAAATTCACTGCCATGAATATAGCTCTCCATACGATACTCACTCTTTACACATTGCAAACAATCCGCAAAGTATATCCAACGGATCGGATGCATCAGGCCTTCTTCACCCGCCCGTAAGTTTAATGTTTCCCTTAACTCCGGAATCTCCATCATGTCTATACAGTTCATTATGCTGTCCCCTTTTTTGACCAAGTCAGCAAATAGCTGCTCGCTGTCCCTTGGCATCCAAGGCAGTAAACAGCTGCTTTTCTCTTATTTCACCTTACTCAGTGAACATCTGCACCCAGTAATAAGAATACATATCGTTTGGAACGATCACCAGACCAACACCGATCTTCTTAAACCTGTTATTCATGATGTTTTCTTTGTGCCCCGGTGAATTCATCCAAGAATCCATAACAGCTGCCGCACTTCTCTGACCGGCTGCAATATTTTCCCCGCTGGCCGTTGGTGTTATCTTGTACTTTTCAAAAATCGTAAAACAAGATGTGCCATTCGGACGAGTATGCGAAAATGACTTTGTAAGTTCCTTTGCTCTGTCCTGTGCCGCTTTCATAAGTTTCTCATCCATTGTCAATGCTTCAAGCCCTTTTTTCTTGCGGTTTTTATTGACAATAGAAATCACCTTCTTTTGAAGAGAAATATCTGAAGTTGTGTTCTTTTTGCCCGCTGTCTTCGCGTTTTTCTTCGCTGCCTGCTTTTTCGTGACGGTCACTTTACATTTTAGCGTTTTCCCTTTTACTTTAGCAGTCACCACTGCTTTCCCAGCCTTTTTGCCGGTTACTTTACCTTTCGCATTGACCGTTGCAACAGATTTTTTTGAAGATTTCCATTTTACCTTCTTCTTCGTTCCGCGCACTTTTAACGTGACAGACTTTCCTACTGCGATCTTCGCTGTCTTCTTATTTAGCTTGATCGCGGATGCTGCGTCTGCCACCCCATTATACAACGTGCTGCCTGCTAATACTGCTGCCATCAATAATGCCATGGCTTTCTTATTCTTATACTGTTTCATAATAATCCTCCATTCTGCGATTCTTTCCCTGCTTACTGTCAACTCACCTCGCTGACAGGATATCTATGTATTGATACAATTATGACATAGATATAACGTAAATTTTAATGGTGTCCGTACATAAAGTCAACCATAATCCCCTGTTGGGAATCATTTTCCTGAAAGGATCGACCGGTTGCAAGAAATTCATCGGACATTTATAATGACTATATGTACGAGATTCTTATATACTATACTGTATAGTATAATATCGCAGGAGTTACTCATTGTAATTACGATGTCAAACACCAGATTCAAACCTTTTGACACAGTAATCTCATTGTACAAATAAGCTGAAACACCGGCTTTTCTGTGCAAAACAAATAAGAAAGTGTAGAGGAAATTATGCATTACCACAATCCATTTCATCAAAAAAGACATACCACGAAAGCATCTCATGGTATAAAGTTTGTTACTTCAATCACTACGACCATTGCGCTGATCTTGGTCTGTGCGCTGGCAGTTTCGCAGATCATTCCGACAGACCGAACGGATCGATCTGCCAAAGTCGCACAGGGTAAAACAACCAGATCAAAAAAAACTGTGAAAACGACATTTACCCCGGCTTCCGGTGAATTTCGCGGTGTATGGATCTCTTTTCAGGATATTGGAGAAAAGCGCTACACCAAAAAGCAGTTTGAGAATTTCGTCAACAAGACGTTTGATAACTGCAAAAAAAATGGATTTAACGCCGTGATCGTTCATGTTCGTCCATTTGCCGATGCCTTGTATCCGTCCAGCTATTTTCCATGGTCTCGCTATGTATCCGGAAAAGCCGGGAAACATCCGGGATTCGATCCGCTCTCCTATGCGGTCAGCGCGGCACATAAGCGGGGCTTAGCTTTCCATGCATGGATCAACCCTTATCGCATTGCCAGCAATACGACCAACGTATATAAACTCCCGAAAAAATCCATTGCCCGAAAATGGGCTGTTTCCAAGAAAGCTTCCAAACGCCGCAATGTATTAAAATGGGATGGGAAACTGTACTTTAACCCGGCTTCCAAAGATGTTCAAAATCTTGTTTGCAATGGTGTCCGTGAGATCGTGCGCGATTATGCTGTAGACGGCATTCATTTTGACGATTATTTTTATCCGAATCTGGGTGCGAAATACAAAAAGGTATTTGACTACAAAGAATACAAAGCATACGCAAAGCGCTGCAAAAAGAAACACAAGAAAAAAGTTTCGATCGTAACTTGGCGCAGGAACAACGTATCCAACATGTTAAAACGTGTTCGAACCATCGTACATAGATTGGATAATAATTGCGTATTTGGCATCAGCCCGGCAGGCAATATCCGTAATTTATATGCAAAAAATAATTATTACGCAGATGTCAAAAAATGGATGCGTTCTTCCAAATATATTGATTATATCTGCCCACAGATTTACTGGACATTCAGTCAAAAGACTTGTCCTTTCCGCGAAACCACAAACAAATGGCTTGCGATACCACGCGCAAAATCCGTAAAAGTGTATGTCGGTCTGGGCGGCTACCGCGCCGGCATCTCTAAACGGGAGGCAAAATTAGGAGCGGACGCAGAGTGGGGCACAAGCCGCACTAATCTCAAACGCCAGCTCCTATACTTACGCTCACAAAACGGTTGTGGCGGTTTTATGTTGTTCTCTTATTCCGATTTGATCCGCAAATCGGCACGCTCAGAAATGAAGCGGTTTACAAAATTGCTGAAAACTGTACCTTCAAATGCTGTAGGACCAACTGCGACGCCAACGGCAGCTCCAACCACTGTACCGACAGCAGTACCAACAGGAACTCCAACAGATACTCCAACGGACAGCTCAATGGCAGCTCCAACAGAAACTCCAGCGGCAGCTCCAACAAACTCACCGACCGTTACCGGCAACTGATCCCGGACCGCACGGTGAAACCGTTACTTAACAGCTAACTCCGCAGGCGGCTTTGCCAGTATGTTGTGCACCGGAATAACGCTTACAATTGCATTTACCAGCATAATTGCCGCTATCAACGTTATCGCGCCCCAACATGGAAAGCTTAGATTCATTCCAAGGGATGGCACGGATGCGGCGAACTTCATAACACCTGTCGTGACCACAACCCCGGGAAGTGTCGTATAGCAATTGATCAGCAGCATTTCAAGTATAAAAGAACGGATAATACTTGCCTTGGAAATTCCAAGCAGGCGATACACCGTCAACTCCTCCATTCGTGATGATGCATTGGAGCGGATCGTATAATAAATGATCAACACAGACAAGATGACAGCAATCATTGCAAACAATGCCTTGCTTCTCGTCTTGTCTTTCATTTTGTTCCGATAGGCTTTCACTTGTTGCTCTGCCGGAATCGTCACTTTGACCCGAAACATTTTTTGATACGGTTTCAGTTCACTTTGCAATTGCTTTACCAGCTCTTCCCGCTGCTCCAAATCATCAACATAATATTTTATCTTCTGCATTCCCACTGCCAACTGGTCTGCTAACTGTTTACCGGCGGCATCTGTCAAAACATAATCAACATCACAGGAATTGTCAAATCCACCCACTACAATGTAATTTTCTCCTGCATTACTAACCGGTTCCTCTTCGTAAAACACGGAACTGTTACCAAGCTGTTGCACCGGATATTCTTTCTGGTTTCCCTGAAATTCCTGATAACTTTTGATCTGATCATATTTTGACTGCGGAACCAGCATCTGATCATCCTGCAAGGTTACATTATCGTACTTACCCGGATACATCTTCTGCAGCTCTGATAATGACATGACCGAATAGGAACTCGCAACCATTCCTAGCAGCTTTGATTGACTGCAGTAAATGGACGCCTCGTTGTTGCCACTAATGCCAACTACCGTCAGATCTTTGCTGAATGTGTTAATAGAAAGTGTCTCTCCTAACAACTCCTTTGCGGACGCATATTGACCGGCAATAGCCGTGTCACTTTTCAAGAAACGATCCGCAACCAGCTTATCGATAACAATCTCATCCGATTTCTTTGGAAGCCGTCCATATAACAGATCTTTCTTCGTAACTTTCGATATGTCCACATAGGAAAAGTCGCGGATCACCTGGCTGCTCCCCCGCATCTGATATAACGTATCTGCTTGTATCACCAGGTCACGCGCTGTATCGTAAAACATCATATCCTTACGTTTCCCTTTCGAAAGCACCTTATTATAGCACTCCTGCATGGTATCACCAACGGCATATTCTTCTGCCGGAGAAGCCAGTTTCATCTCCACCTGTACATAATGTGAATCATCCTTCACAATCTCTTCCCGATGCACCGTAACTGCTGTGATCAAGTCCGATATCGTCAGCGAAAGCATGATTGCTGTTATTAAAAGGATGACAACGATAAATGCCTGCTTTTTCCCCAACAACTTCAAATTTTCTAGTGTCATTCGCCAGGTTGCTTTCCAGGACAACCCGGATTTTTTACTCATTTCCAATGGAGATAATTCATATGAGAAGTTCTCAACATCTTCCATCTCCAGTTTTGGTCTTGGCTCATCAAAAATTTCACATCCGGCTTCTTCCCCCGCAAAGATCACATCACTTGCCATGTCACTCCGAATATAAAGTTTCCCACTTTTCCATGCCATTTTTAATCGAATAGGTTCCTCTTTGCTGTCCGCATTTTGGTACACTTCAATTTCATTTTCATCGCTTTGCATGGCCTGACATGTGAGCTCCGGCAAATAAATATTACCATCGTCCGATCGTTCATAACTGCTGCCGGAATGATTATCGTAATCTTTTATAATCTCTCCATCCTTGATCTCTAGAATACGATCCGCAAAAAACTCAGCAATACGGCGCTCGTGCGATACTAAAATAACCAGACATTCCTTGGAAATCGCACGCAATATACTCATTGTACGTATTGTATTTTCCTCGTCCAGATTGCCGGTCGGCTCATCTGCCAATATGATCTGCGGTGATTTCACAAGTGCCCGGGCAATAGATACCCTCTGCTGCTGTCCACCCGACAATTTGGATACCAGCTTCTTTTTGTAACGGCCTATGCCAAGCTGCTCCAATACATACGATACTCTCTCATCTTTTTCCTCATCCGTCAGATCATAATGACTAAGTGCAAGCTTTACATTATAAGCAACCGTATAATCCTGCAGCAAATAATAATTTTGGAAAATATAGCCAAATTTTTCACAACGCAAATGCTCAATTTTCTTTGGCTCGTACTTCTTTAATATTGTTTCGTCTACAGTAAGTGTTCCTCCCTGAAACACATCCAATCCACCAACGGTATTTAATAACGTGGTTTTTCCGGAACCGCTTTCCCCCAAAATACATACCAAACCTGTCTGTGGCAGCTCCAATGTAATATCATTCAATACATGAATCTCACTTCGTTTACCGCGGTTAAAATATTTCTGTAAATGTTCTATCTTGATCATTCGCTCACCTTCCCTTTTAACAAATGATTAAACGCTGCTACCATCACCATCGCAGCCACATAATTGTACATAAAGTACACTAGGTACCCGGGCCATTCATAATAGTAGAGCATAGCACGCAGCGCCGGCACAAAGATTCCAACTACATTCATCACTACCGCGACCACGATAATAGCAGTAATACTGTATCGACGCATCTCCATATAATTGATCTTGCCGATCAATTTTGTGGACATACCCATGAATTTTAAGATTTTCTGGTCTTTGATCTGAATCTTAAATATAGAACGTAAGATCAATATCTCAGCAGCCATCATCACTAATAGTATTGCCACTGCAATGCCGATCGTCCTTAAACGTTCCTGTACCAGATCTGAATCGTATTTATCTGCACCAAAACGCAGTGTACTCACAGCCTCATACCCGGCTTTATCCAATGCCTTTAACACATGATCCATTTTGGCGTAACTTGTAATATATACCGATGCCTGCCTGCTGTTGGTGCGATAATACTTCGCATAAATATTCTGAGAAACCTCTGCAAAATTTGCCCCACAGCCATTTATCTTCTCACCGGTTTCTACATTCTCGATCTGTTTGACATCCTTGGTTTTCATATCCTTGTCATACTGATCAATATGCAATAAACCGGACTGACCTAAAAGAGTTAAGTCATTATCTTCTGCCCGATACACCGCTGCTTCATATTCACCTGATACACAAAGTTCGTTATCCTTCTTCACGATATCGCCAACAATCGGCCACAATGTTGCCTGTCCCTGATATTTTCCGAGTTTTTGATTATAGGCATATTCATAGAATACTTTGCCACCGGTTACGGTACTTTGCAGCATTGTACATATCTCCGGCGAAAAGTACACCTGTTTATCCTTATTTTTTAACAGTCCGCTTACTTTCATCTTTCGCTGTATATAATTCTCCGTTGATGACCAAAGCACATCGCTTGTATAGAAAAATGTAATCGTATCACCAACCTTATATTTTCCCCGATCGTACAGTACAACTTCATCGATCTTCTTTGGCAGACTGCCCTTTGCGAGATCCGATTTCTTTAAGCAGGAAGACGATCGCATGTATTGATCTTTCTTGACGTATTCAACGTTCTGCGAGTCATACATCCACCCTTCATCGCTCGTACTCATCCTATTATAGCCGTACTCCTGTCTATAATCTTTTCCTTCCTCAAAATAATAATTGATATCATTCACAATATCGTACTGATCCACCGAAACGACGTGCTTCATTTTGGTGAGTCGGTCAATATCCTTTTTCGTCATAAACTTTTGATCTTTGCGTCTAAGTGAAATGCGCTTATCGTCTTTGCGCGCAAAGGATGTTGCCGAATACTCTTTGGTGTAAATATCATCTGCATTCATTAGCAACTGCCCGATAAATAAAAACGATACGATAGCAGCAGCTAAGAAAAATCCCATAAACAATGCGATTTTTTCCGGCTGTCTCACTGCATTCATTCGCACAAAGATCCGCCCTATGGTATGATCGCGAAGTCGTTCCTCATTGCTTTCAGACTTTTTACCGGCTGACGTTTTCTCGTTGTTGTCCACATTCTCGGACATCTCCGGTTTCTGCTCTGTGTCCATATTTTCGGATACTTCCAACTTCTGATCTGTGTCCGTATTTTCAGATACGTCTGACTTCTGATCCGTGTCCATATTTTCGGATACGTCCAAGATCAATGATCCATCATGCAATCGCACTTTTCTGGTAACATATTTTTCTACCTGTTCATAATTGTGAGTTACCATTATAACCAAATGGTCTTGCGAAAGATCTCGAAGCAATTTCACGATCTGCGCTCCGGTTTCACTGTCCAAGTTACCGGTTGGCTCATCCGCCACAATAATATCCGTATCCTTTGCCAACGCACGAGCAATCGACAATCTCTGCTTTTGACCACTGGACAACTTAGACGCACGCTGGTCTCTCTGTGCACTCAGGCCTACCCGTTCCAAATAATGAATTGCCTTGTCTCCAGCTTCTTTCTCAGGCACTCCCATGATCAAGAGCGCACTGACGATATTTTCTTTGGCGGTATAATGACCGATCAAACTATAATCTTGAAAAACAAAGCCAATCTTAGTACGACGATATTCTTCCCAGTGATCTTCATCATACTGAAATGTCGGCTGTCCATCCACATAAAGCTCCCCATCATCAAACGTATCCATACCGCTAATGATCCTAAGCAATGTTGACTTTCCGCTGCCGCTTTCCCCTGTGATCGCAACAAATTCTCCCATGCGAAACTCCAGATTGATACCCTGCAATGCCTGTGTCACTGCTGTTTCGGAATAATAATACTTCGAAATATTTTGCAACTTAATTCTTACTTGCTGCATATTTCCCTCCTTTTTCACGTTGTACATACTTTGACTCCCAACATACTTTGACTCCCAAAAAAGCATATCATAAAAAAAGAGGCGAATCTTCCTGGAAAATTCTACCTCTACTAATATATTTTTTTCCGATTTCTGGAAATTTTAATGCAACATTCTATAATTATTGCTGTAATTTCACGTCTTGTCTTTGTTAATGAAACGCATCTGTCCTTCCTCTTCTCCATAACGCTTTGCAACAACTTCCAATCCCTGCAAATGACGACATTCGGAACATAAATTCCCGAAATCCAACGGCTTACCGCAGATCTGACAATACACCTGCGACACTGTTTTGCCATCTGTATTTTTGTACTGAATACGACCTTCACGGATCCATGCGCGTACCTTCGCATTGGAAATGCCAAAATGATCAGCCACTTGAGATTCATTCACATCATTTTTACGAATATAATCTTTCACTTCATTAAACAGATTCATTTCCATGCATGCCGGACATATATCTTTATTATATTTAGGATGTAATCTGCGTCCACACTGTTTACAGCTCTTTATCTCCGAATCCCCAAAACGATTTCTATCTACGATCATACTTTCCCTCCTCTTCTCATATTTCTGCAGCTGCCTTTATTCATAAAGCCGGCTGCCACGAATTTTCTGCTCTTATAAGAATAGCACTCTACGAAAATACCGTCAAGAAAAGATACGATCGAACCAGACTTCGTAAATTTGGAACATTGCTTGTCCAAGACCATCACGGATCCAAATAATCCCCCAAATTGCTATTTATTGTTGGAACAGGCTGTGGCGTTGTTGTGTTCTTACGTTTCGAGCTGCTGTCTGTTCCCTTATTTGAGGAAGAAGAATCGCTGTCTGTCCCAGCATTCCCGTTTGACGAATTCTTGGTCTGCGTATCATCATTCGACTGGTTATACTGCAGATTGGAAATCTGTTCACTATCCATATCATAAACATAACTTCCACTCACATCTACACCATCTTCTGCTTCTGCCGCAAAATCAATCGTTAGCCTGCTCCCATTTTGTTCCGCGAGCTTGTACACCGCAATTGCTCCACTTTTAAACTGAATCTGTGTGTCATTATATTTGGCAAAGATACTGCTGAGAATATCATTACCGTCTTCCTGCCGGTACAGTTCCGTAGCTTTATCAACATCATACAGCACAAATGTCTGTGCTTTGGTGCCATTATAGATCAATACTGCATATCGTCCGGTCGAAGCATCAGATTGCGGCACCCACTTCAACTCGCAAAAATATCCCTTGACCTCGTTCATCTTTTTCTTGTTTTGTGACATCATGATCTGACCGATTTCCGGGCTTCCGGTCGTGTCAGTGGTCGTCTGCACACGCATACACTCGTTGCCATCGGCATCTTCCAAAGTCTCTGTCTTGCTGACGCCCGCTTCCTCTGTTCCCTGTGACGCCCTTCTATGCTGATTCAATTCATCAGACGATAATTTCTTTGCCAGGAACTTTGTTGCATCGCTGTCCCAAATATAGTACAGCTTTCCATCGGAGAGCTGCATATAAAACAAGTCCTTCACGTCCGATTCCTGACTCGGCTTCACAGACTGCATCGATGCCGCCTGTTCCCCATATACCGCCTCTGAGACGATCTGCAAACCGGTCTCCTGCATCTGAAACATTACGTACACATACGTCCGCAAGTTCTTAACCTGTTTTGCCGGCGCCGGCGTGACGTTCTCGGCAACCTTGCTTGACGCTGTTTTTGACTTGCTGTCCGTTTTGTTGGACAGCAATCTCCCGATCTGCTTTTGCTCTGCTGCATCCCACGCTCTCTGCTGTCCCAAAAGCAGTTCTTGAATCCCATCATTATTATAGTCACCGGTCTGCAGCTTCAATCCCTCCGGGAAATAAAGCGTATCCTTCGCAATCCCCTGCTCTCGAAACACTTTCTGCAGGTCAACAACTGCCAATTCACTGCCTGCTGCATCCGCAAGCTGCAGCTCGTAACTGTTTGCAAGGATCCTGCCGTTGGCTTCATTACGCTTATGCCGCAAGGAAACTGTCTGTTTCAGTCCACTTGGCGACAATACATCTGTCTGCGAAAGGATGAGATTCGTTTTTCTCGTGTCCTTATTTGCGGACAGTTTCTCACTCCCGGCATTCCACGTTCCTCCCGCCCATACATTTTGAACCGGACGTAACAAAAAAAGCCAGAAAAACATCAAAAGCAAAAGGATCACACTGGTCATTTTATAACACATTCGGTCGGATCCCTGATGCAGCAAACGCTGCGACCGTCTCTCTAAGTCTGTTTCAAAGCTTGCACACACAGTAAACGGCACACGGCTTTCCTGCGGTACAATGTTCAAAATCCCTTGTATATACGCATTCTTGTCTGCCGCACTGCATCTGTCCACGGCACATTCATCGCACGCCATCTGCTCATCCCGTCTAACCAAAAATACGGCAGCCCATACGCAAGGATCGTACCAATGCAAAAGCAGCGCCGTTACATAAAACGCATTCCAAAGATTGCTTCTGCGAGCACGTCGACACTCCATATGTGCTAATGTATATTTCGCCTCCTGCACATTCATCGTTTCCGGCAAAAACACGCGATTCACGAACAGACCTGTCATGACCGGCAATTCGACCGCTGACTGGTACAAAGTACCCTCCAGTCGTTTTTCCCGCATACGGATCGCGGAACGCACCTTTCCCGCCCGAATCACCAAAAGAACTACCAATAACAGCATTCCTGCAAAGTATCCTATCGCCATGATCCGATAGAGAGACGTTACTTGTATGTTCGCTTGCCATACATCGTGCAGACTGCGAAGCAGTCCGCCATGCTGCGCATCGATATCAAGTCCTACATCTGCTAAAAATCGATGGTAACTGCGATTCCACGCCGGAACAATACTAAACATACTGGAAATCTGGATTGGACACACGATCCGCAAAAAATACAACCGCCACAGCCATACCATATATTTCTTTGGCAGACCACTTATAACCACACGCAAAAACAGCAGCGGCAGGAACAAACTCACAGCCGCCGCTTCCATTGCGATCACAATATAAAAAAAGCGATATAAAAAAGCAAAGCCAGCGCTTTGCTTTGCAAGAATTGCTAAAGCAATTCTTGGCGATGTCGCGCTACACAACAGCAATTTCATATCAATTAAAATATCCAAGTGCATTACTATGCCTCCGCATTCACCTTCATTTTTTGTCCAATTACACATTATAAAGGGGTTTGCTGCAATACGCAAGACTGAACTTTGGTTGCAATTCCCATGCCAACGTGGTACATTTGAACTACCGCTTAAAACGATAACTAATTAATAATAAAAAATAAGGAGCGCTTATGAACGATTTATTTTTGAAAGTTGCTGCTGCAACGCCGGACATCCGTGTTGCAGATCCCGATTACAATACAGAGCAGATCATCGAATGTATGCAGAAAGCAAATACAGAGCATGCGAAGCTGTTGGTTTTGCCGGAACTTTGTCTGACCGGCTATACCTGTGGCGATCTCTTTTTACAAAAGGCGTTATTAGACGGTGCCATCTCCGGCCTGAACCGTATTCGGAAAGTGTCCGCTAATATGGATATGATGACCATTGTTGGTCTGCCTTTTTCTTATATGAACCGGCTATATAACGTAGCCGCTGTCGTATTCCATGGAGAAGTAATATGTCTGATCCCCAAAACTTTTATTCCGAATTATTCCGAATTTTATGAAGCAAGGCATTTTACAGCCGCCCCGAAAGAGGGCATTTTCCTTCATATGCCGGAACTTTGCGATGAGGAGGGATTAGATCTCATCTGGTTTGGCAGCAAGACCTTGTTTCAAGCAGATAATATGCCGGGATTGATCATTGGTGCGGAGATCTGCGAGGACTTATGGACTGCAGCACCACCTTCTACCGCACACGCTCTGCACGGTGCAACCATCATTGTTAATCTGTCGGCCAGCGACGAAACAACCGGCAAAGATATCTATCGCCGTGAGTTAGTAACCGGACAGTCTGCCCGCCTTTTGTGTGCATATATTTATGCAGATGCAGGAGAAGGCGAATCCTCTACGGATCTTGTATTCGCCGGGCATAATCTGATCGCCGAAAACGGTACACTGCTCAACGAAAGCAAGCGTTTCCAAAACGGTATGATCCTGTCTGAGATCGATCTGGGGCGTTTAACCAGTGAGCGTAGACGCATTTCCACGTTTCCACAAATTGTTCCGGGCACCGACGAGTCAGAGAAAGATGCTTATCAGATTATTCATTTTACATTTCAGCAGGTGGAAGAGACAACGCTCACAAGACATTATGAACGAACACCGTTTGTCCCGAACAGTAAGACAGACCGCGACCGTCGCTGCGATGAAATTTTACACATTCAGGCGATGGGACTCAAAAAAAGATTGGCGCATACCCATTGCACCAGCGCTGTGATCGGCATATCCGGCGGATTGGACTCAACTCTGGCTCTGTTAGTTACTGCGAAAGCCTTTGATCTGCTTGGACTTGAACGAAGTGGAATCGTTGCCGTCACGATGCCTTGTTTTGGCACAACCGACCGCACTTACCAAAACGCCTGCACACTCACAAAGCAGCTCGGCGCAACACTAAAAGAAGTCCCGATCCACGAAGCAGTTGAACTTCATTTTCGGGACATCGGACATGATCCGAGCAACCATGATGTTACGTATGAAAACTCACAGGCCAGACAGCGCACACTGATCTTAATGGATCTTGCCAACCAGTCAAACGGTATGGTGATCGGTACCGGTGACATGTCAGAACTGGCACTCGGCTGGGCGACTTACAACGGTGACCATATGTCCATGTATGGCGTCAACGCGTCCGTTCCAAAGACGTTGGTTCGTTATTTGGTATCCTATTATGCGGAAACAACGGAAGATCCTTCGCTGAAAGCTGTGTTATTAGATGTCTTAGATACCCCGGTAAGTCCGGAACTCCTGCCTCCAAAGGATGGCAAGATTGCTCAGAAAACAGAAAATATTGTAGGTCCTTATGAACTGCATGATTTCTTCTTGTATTATCTAATGCGTTTTGGATATACACCGACGAAAATCTTTCGTTTGGCAAAATATACATTTGCGGGAGAATACGATGATAAAACCATCTATAAATGGTTGAGAACATTTTATTGGCGTTTCTTCGCCCAGCAATTTAAGCGTTCCTGTCTGCCGGATGGGCCAAAGGTCGGCAGCGTTGCATTGTCACCGCGCGGCGACTGGCGTATGCCTAGTGATGCCTCCGCTGCTCTTTGGATGAAAGAATTGGATACGATCGAACAATCTCTTTGATGTTGTCAAAAACGTTCTAATGCCCGTGTCGGAATTTCATTGCCGGTGCGGGCATCTAATATGCTCTCTGTTTCGCTAAGTGCATTCTGATACCACATTGCTGCTTCCGCCAGATCCCCACACTCTTCAAAATAAGCTCCAAGTTCACAGCATAGCTCAGAAGTAGGTGCCGTCACTGCATCCCGCAATGCATATGCCAAAAAATGCGAAACATCTCCCGCCAAACGATAACCTCGTGTCAGCACACAGATTGCCTCTCGAAGCGCATCCTGTCCACTGTCCGGATCCTCCATTACTCTTTGGAAAAATCCCTTCGCTCTGTTAAAATCGCTGACGTCTCCACAGCGATACAATTCCATTGCATACATATGGCGCAATTTATCGGACAACAGTTTCTCACGATCCGCTGCGGCTGCCAGTGCCTCTAGGTCTCTTTTGGCATGTCCGGGCGATGGTCTGTGCTGAATACGTATCTCACTGTCAAACACAACCGGCTCCAAACGTAACGTCTCATGAATCGGATCGATCCAAGTAAACGAACGCAGTCTCTTATATAATTTAGGGCGGTACTCCTCCGCAAAATTATATACGGTACTAAGTTCCGGCGGTGTGCAATACAGCATTTGCACAATCTCAACTTCAGGCAGCAATACCTTTTTGAGCTGCAATAACTTCTGCAGCTCTTCCGGCTCCAAATATTCATCGGCATCTGCCGTATAAATGTAATCACCGGTTGCCTTGGAAGCTGCATAGTTCCTTGCCTCTGCAAAGTTTCCTGTCCACGCAAAATCATAGATCTGATCGGTATACGCTGTGGCGATCTTTTTGGTTGCATCGGTAGATCCGGTATCCACTATAATGATCTCATCCATCGCTGATGCCATGGACTCCAAGCACCGATTCAAAACTGCCTCTTCATTTTTCACAATCATACAAAGGCTAAATTTCATGCACTTCTCCCCCTGGCACACACTACTGCAGTGTCTCGCGCTTCATTCTGACACAACTTATTCTGCAGTGTCTCACGCCCTGTTCCAATGCACACACTACCGCAGCGTGTCTCATGCCCTGTTCCAATGCACACACTACCGCAGCGTGTCTCATGCCACATCCTGATACATCTTATTCTGTGTCGTCCCCGGTATCGCCTCCGACATCATCCGGCTGTGTATTATCGCTCGGCACATCACTTGGGTCATCATCAATAGTCGTTGGTGGTTCCGTTACCTCCGGCTCTGCCTTTGGTGTTGCCGTAACAACCGGCTTTTTGGTTGCTTTTGGCTTTGCCGTCTCCTTCGGTGTTTCTGTCTCACGCGCCTCAGGATCGATCGTTTCACGTGGTTTTGTCGAGTAACTTCCATCTTTCTTGTCTGACTTGCTGCTTGATGATTCCGATTCCACAAAATCCTTATTCTCCAGGCCGACATGAATCTCATTCATAAAGTTTTCCCAAATTGTAAGCGGATACGTACTTCCGTACAGATCCTCTAATGTTCTTGGCGAATCATATCCCACCCATACCGTCGTTGTATAATATGGAGTAAATCCACAGAACCATCCATCTTTTTTGTCGTTCGTCGTTCCCGTCTTACCGGCGCAAGACATATTGTTCAATTCATGTCCTGCTGCTGTACCACTTGTCAATACACCGGTCAAAATATCTGTCATGGAACGTGCTGCATTTTTATCATAGACTTTCGTTCCCTTCCGCTTGGTTCCGTTATTCTTCAAAATAACATTTCCCTCGGAATCTGTAATCTTCTTAATGCAGGTCGGCTCGCGGTAAACTCCATCATTTTCGATCGTCGCATACGCAGAAGCCATCTCGACCGTTGTCACGCCGTTCGTCAATCCACCAAGCGATGCAGACAGATAATAGTCATTGTCTACAATATTGGCAAAATGCATTTTGAGCGGATAACTAAGACCAACCTTCGGCGTAATTTCCTTAAAGATCTTCCAAGCGACAACGTTCTTGGACTTCTCTACGGCACGGCGCAACGTGATCTTTCCAAGATAGCTGTTGCCTGAGTTGCTAGGACCACCCTTAAACTTCGAATCGTCCACGATCGAATTCGGTGTATAGCCGCGTTCCAATGCAGGCGTATATACCGCTACCGGCTTAAAGCAGCTACCCGGCTGACGATAACTCTGGAAAGCTCGATTCAACGTATAACCCGTCGTTGATTTCTGCTTACGTCCACCGACAATTGCAACTACGAATCCCGTCTCATTGTCAATGCAAGTAGCCGCGCCCTGTAACTTGTAAGTACCATCCTTTGTTTTTTCCTTAAATCCCTTCAGGGCATCATTCACACTCGTCTGCAGTTTTTTCTGTCTGGAACGACTGAGTGATGTATAAATATGATAGCCTCCGGTATTCAACTGTGTTCTACACTCGTCGTACAGCGTATCGTACTCTTTTTGATAATTTTTGCGATCTGCGTCATTGGCAAATTCATAGCGGAACTCAAATCCGTGTTGCTGCATCAACGCTTTTGTCGCACAACTGATCGCATAGGTAGCCATATAGTCCTGACTCTTGATCGCCTCTGCCGGATCCAGGACAATCTCCGTATAAGAAGCATCGCTGTACTCTGCCTCCGTAATTTTCTTTTCCTGCAAAAGCTGTTTCAAAATACGGTCTTTACGCTTGATCGTATTGTCATAATGCTCCAACGGATTATACGTTTCCGGTCGGTTCGGGATCGAACACAAAAATGCCACCTCTGCAAGATTCAACTCCGAAGTTCCCTTGCTAAAGTAAGCTCTGCTGGCTGACTCGATACCGTACTTTGCATTCGCAAAACATACGTTATTAATGTAAAATTCCAAAATCTGGTCTTTGGTATATTTCTTCTCCAGCTCCATTGCGTAAAAAATTTCACGCACTTTTCGCTCATACGTTTTATCATCCGTCAAATAGATCTTACGGGCAAGCTGCTGCGTGATCGTACTTCCGCCTCGAGAAATCTTTTCATGGAACAAACGACTCTTTACAAGCAGCACTGCCGCTTTCATAGTGGAGAGAATATTCACTCCGTCATGTTCATAAAAATCTCGATCTTCCGTCACGATAAAACAATCTTTCACCGATTGCGGAATTTGATCAAACGCCAAATAATAGGAATCTTTGTCTCCCCGCAACTTGGCGATCACTTTTTTATCTGCCGAATAAATAAAACTGGTCTCCGAAGAACGGAACGTTTCCGTCGTCGATGACTGCACATCCTGCTTTGCCTGATTGCGCCAACGCAACAGATCATCTCCAAATTTAACGTAAAAAACAATCATTACTGCCATGATGATCAATAATATAACAAGCAGTGCAATTTTCATCGCCAACCGAAGCTTCGGATGCTTTCGCTCTTTTTTGCGGTGTGAACTTTTGTCCCCCGCTACTCTAAATCCACTCATATCCTCCTCTTTCTGCGCAGTCTTATATCAACTTTTTGCGCCCCTTATTTTCTGTATCACATTTAGCAATTTCCCCTTAATAACCCGCAGATCCACTCTTCTAGAGCTTTCCAGCTCGTCTCGCACGCTGATCTGCTCGCTTCTCCAAGAGGCTCATTATATGATATTTCGTACTTTTTACGGCATTATAATAGCATATTTCTATAAAAATTTCATCCTTTCCATAGCATTTCACAAAATTGTAAGATTCAGTCATGATCTCGTAAGACATCTTTTTTAAGCCTTATTTCATAAATTCCATTAATAAGAACAAAGCCAGCGCTTTGCTTTGCAAGAATTGCTAAAGCAATTTTTGGTGGTATAACGTAACAGCACGAGTAATTTCCTATTCCGTAATAAAAGCAGAGGATGTACTTTTAGTCACATCCTCTGCCAGTAGTTATACACTTTTTAGTTGTCAACTCATGTTTCAAGAAACATAGTAAACATTACTTGATGACTTTCACTTTTATTTTGTATTGTTTCTTCCAAAATTTGCGATACCTATACATTTCTGAGTTCTTCGGCGTTTTTATGGTAAGCTTGGAAAGGTTGCACTTTAATCCCCGATAATAAAATATGTTGTCATAAATACATACCAAGCCTTTCACACTTTTGGGAACCGTCACACTTCTCAATTTTGGGCAATGAATAAATACATATTCTCCAAGTTCCTTAACTCCTTCCTTTAGCACTACTGTCTTTAACTTTTTGCAATATTTAAATGTTTCTCCCAGTTCTACTTTTCCATATACGGTTATCTTCTTCAACGCAGAGCTATAAAATGCATACGACCCTAATTCTTTCAGTCTTCTAGGCATCCTAATATAATTCAACGAACAGCACACAAACGCATTCTGCTCAATCACCTTTACCGTATCCGGCAGGATCACCTTTTTAATGTTGGTGCAGAAGG
>ERZ840517.583-NODE-583-length-47564-cov-4.053000_pt1 | contig 47564 bp, 31 predicted proteins | sample MGYA00519876_ERZ840517 | MGnify/ENA primary metagenome ERZ840517 (study PRJEB31850, sample SAMEA3708882) | human gut metagenome | biome: human gut; feature: human-associated habitat; material: faeces | place: China | collected 2014 ... | reverse complement strand
ATCGGAACTGTTCGACGCCGGATCATCCCCGCGCGTGCGGGGCAAACTCGCGTAGGGCGTCACAAACGGCCGCGCTTTCCGGATCATCCCCGCGCGTGCGGGGCAAACATGTCCGAAGATGAAATTCTTGACCCCCAAAACGGATCATCCCCGCGCGTGCGGGGCAAACCCTGCGGCCGATTCCAGTGCGTCGGCTATCTCCGGATCATCCCCGCTCGTGCGAGGCAAACTACTTCGGCGTCAAGGCCGACACCGACGGCAACGGATCATCCCCCCGTGAACCGCACCCCGATTGTTGGACTGGAGTAATTCATGTCCGATGATTTGGAGGTGCGGTTTTCTATGTCACGGAAACGCAGGGGTTCATACGATGTCGAGTATATGAGAATCGTCGTCGGGTTGATTCGCGATGGGATCGGCGCCAAGTCGCTCGCCCGCCGGCTTGGTGTGTCCAAGGAAACCACGAGAGAATGGTTGTTGTCATACCGGATCGGCGGAGAGGCGGCGCTCATGGGAGAACGCGAGGGCAACAGGAAATACGATTACGAGACGAAGCTCGCCGCTGTGCTCGACCATCTGGAACGTGGGATGAGCAGGCCGGAGGTCATGGAACGTTATGGCATCGCCAGCCGGACGTGTCTGAAACAGTGGTGCCAGGACTATCGTCGCGGAGGGCCGGAGGCGCTGCGCCCGAAGCCCAAGGGCAGGCCGAAGGGCGCGAAATCCAAACCGAAACCGGCTCCCACGCGCGAACAGCTCCTCGAGGAGGAGAACGCGTATCTCAAGGCGAGGGTCGCGTATCTGGAAAAAGCCCGCGCTCTGCTGGCGCCGAGGCCGACAACCGGGAGAAGTCGGTGATCGTCTCGACGCTGGCGGGGCTCGGCCATCCGCTCCGGTGCCTGTTGAAAATCGCGGGATTGGCGAGAAGCACCTACTACTATCTCCTTTCGCATCCCGAGCCGGTCACCCGGCCGGATATCGAGCCGATGGTCGCCGAGGTCTTCCATCGCACGCCCAACGGGTGCGGCCACCGGCAGGTGCGCATGTGCCTCGTATACGAGTTCGGCGTGCGCGTGAGCCATAAGAGCGTGCTCAGGGTTATGCGCCGCATGGGATTGAAGTGCGCCATACGCCGCCCGAACCCATACCGCAGATACAGCTCATACCAAGGCGATACGGGCGCGAAGCCGCCGAACCTGCTGGAACGCGACTTCGCGGCCGACCGGCCGTGGGCGAAGCTGGGCACGGACGTCACCGAGTTCAGGGCGGCGGGCGGCAAGGCGTACCTCGCGCCCATATACGACATGGGATCCAAGGAGATTGTGGCCTGGGATGTCAGCCGGCACCCCGACCTCGCCCAGCAGCAACGGCTGCTCGCCATGCTCGAGGAGAAGCTGCCCGAAGGCGCCGATCCCATACTCCACAGCGACATGGGATGGCAATACCAGCACGACTGGTGGCGGAACAGGCTCGGGGAACTGGGCATCCGCCAGTCCATGAGCCGCAAGGGCAACTGCATCGACAACGCCGCCACCGAGCAGGTGTTCGGCCACCTCAAGGACGAGTTCCACACCGGCCGCCGGTTCGCCTCGTACGAGGAGTTCAAGAACGAACTGGACGCGTACATCATCCACTGGAACACCAAACGCCGCCAGATACGACTGGAGGGACACACCCCGGAGGAATTCCGGAACATGTCCCTCACAGCCTAATCAGGTACCCTTAATAAACCACGTCCAACTTCCGGGGCGCAGTTCACCGCGCGTGCGGGGCAAACTTGTTGCCAGCGAGAGGAAGTCGCTGATTTCCGGATCATCCCCGCGCATGCGGGGCAAACTTCGTGGCTAACGTGTCTTGCGCTGTCACCGCCGGATCATCCCCGCGCGTGCGGGGCAAACTCCGATATAGGCACTATCCGTTGCTTGTCGCCCGGATCATCCCCGCGCATGCGGGGCAAACTACCAGCGGCTTGCCAGGGTCGGTGACCTCATCGGATCATCCCCGCGCATGCGGGGCAAACGTTGAGATGCACGCGAGCCTCGGGAGCCACGTCGGATCATCCCCGCGCATGCGGGGCAAACTGATTTGCCGATTTTGCCGCCGTTGCCGAATGCGGATCATCCCCGCGCATGCGGGGCAAACTACGCGAACCACTTCGTGTCCTGCACGATATCCGGATCATCCCCGCGCATGCGGGGCAAACTTGGGTAAGATCGGCTCCCTGTTCGGCTCGTTCGGATCATCCCCGCGCATGCGGGGCAAACGTCGGCCGCGTCCATGTCCACGAACTCCAGTGCGGATCATCCCCGCGCATGCGGGGCAAACCAGCGGAAGTCGCTGGGGCTTGGACGGCAACGCGGATCATCCCCGCGCATGCGGGGCAAACGCCCCAGTCCATGTTGCGGCCCGCGACCCAGCCGGATCATCCCCGCGCATGCGGGGCAAACCAGTCCGGTCGCGTCGGCTTCGGGCGCGCCGGCGGATCATCCCCGCGCATGCGGGGCAAACCAACAGCGTGCCGGCGAAGCGCAGCTCGCATGCGGATCATCCCCGCGCATGCGGGGCAAACGGTCAGCAATTCCTCACGAACCTCGGCACGTTCGGATCATCCCCGCGCATGCGGGGCAAACCCCGCCTTGAGCGTGATGACAGCCGCACCCGCCGGATCATCCCCGCGCATGCGGGGCAAACGAGCAGGACACCGACTCCGACCCCGACCGTATCGGATCATCCCCGCGCATGCGGGGCAAACGCGGCGGCGTGCAGGATACGCACGTTGAGGCGCGGATCATCCCCGCGCATGCGGGGCAAACAAGGGGGCAGGAGGAAACTTGAACGGGAGATACGGATCATCCCCGCGCATGCGGGGCAAACAACGGGAACAACTAGATTTCGAGAGGGTTTTCCGGATCATCCCCGCGCATGCGGGGCAAACCACGTTCCTCAACAAGACGCTCGCCAACCCCGCGGATCATCCCCGCGCATGCGGGGCAAACTAGTGATTATTTTTCCTCGGAGATAATATCATCGGATCATCCCCGCGCATGCGGGGCAAACCTCATTGTTTTCGGTGTCGTCCATACTCACCTCGGATCATCCCCGCGCATGCGGGGCAAACGTCGACCTTGGGTATGACGGTGGTGCGTCCGTCGGATCATCCCCGCGCATGCGGGGCAAACTTCGCCACGCTGGTGGGCTCCCAGCTTCAGAACGGATCATCCCCGCGCATGCGGGGCAAACGACGATTTTCTCGTTCAACTCGGCGCGATGGTCGGATCATCCCCGCGCATGCGGGGCAAACGGAAAAATCTCATCAAAAACAATGGTTCGCACCGGATCATCCCCGCGCATGCGGGGCAAACTTACCGCCGATGCCGGCGATACCCATAGCCGCCGGATCATCCCCGCGCATGCGGGGCAAACTTACGCTACGAAGACGTCATGACCATTGCGAACGGATCATCCCCGCGCATGCGGGGCAAACCCATGCAGACCGCCGATAAGGTGGATGAACACCGGATCATCCCCGCGCATGCGGGGCAAACGGCGAGGCCCTGCACGTCAAGCGCCGACTTGACGGATCATCCCCGCGCGCATGCGGGGCAAACTCGGTCATCGCCATAGACGCTATGGTCGTGCCCGGATCATCCCCGCGCATGCGGGGCAAACGCGATGCTGAAAAACGGCGCGTACACAGGGAACGGATCATCCCCGCGCATGCGGGGCAAACGTATCAGCGATATTCGCAACGTGACCGCTCAGCGGATCATCCCCGCGCATGCGGGGCAAACTCAAGCATTTGGGTGATCTGATCGACCATAGGTGGATCATCCCCGCGCATGCGGGGCAAACGTATCGGTATGGCTGTGGACGCCATCGGCAACCGGATCATCCCCGCGCATGCGGGGCAAACCCGGTGCGAACGGTGCCGTCGTTATGGGCGAGCGGATCATCCCCGCGCATGCGGGGCAAACAGACGTTGCGCGATGGTCAGGCAATTGGCGTACGGATCATCCCCGCGCATGCGGGGCAAACAGCGCCTTACGTCCATCGAACATTTTGCAGAGCGGATCATCCCCGCGCATGCGGGGCAAACGGCGGTGCCAACTGTCGCAGATGGCACGCGATCGGATCATCCCCGCGCATGCGGGGCAAACCACGACTGTGTACGGCCGCTATTTCGGCCCTTCGGATCATCCCCGCGCATGCGGGGCAAACATGCGGTGGCCGGCGCGGCCCGGCGTGTAGTGCGGATCATCCCCGCGCATGCGGGGCAAACATCGGGGTTGACGTATCCGATGCCTTCGGTTGCGGATCATCCCCGCGCATGCGGGGCAAACTTCCGTGTGCGCGAAGTGGTAGACGCCTACGCCGGATCATCCCCGCGCATGCGGGGCAAACGACTTCATAAGCGACATCGTGGCAAGCCTGTGCGGATCATCCCCGCGCATGCGGGGCAAACAGGGGAACGTCCATCGAATGCCCGCCCACTGGCGGATCATCCCCGCGCATGCGGGGCAAACCTGCAGCTTGTTGAGGGTTTCGGCGGTTCTTTTTTCGGATCATCCCCGCGCATGCGGGGCAAACTCCTGAACTGTGCTACCCCAGTAGAGATTCTCCGGATCATCCCCGCGCATGCGGGGCAAACTCCTTGAGGGCCACGAGCGCCTTCATCACGTCCGGATCATCCCCGCGCATGCGGGGCAAACGGTACCGTAAGTGGAGTTAATCAGCGTCAGCACGGATCATCCCCGCGCATGCGGGGCAAACGGGGCGGCTTCGGAGCATCGGTCAGTTGTCCGCGGATCATCCCCGCGCATGCGGGGCAAACGGTGTATGGGGCACGTTCAACATCCGTGGGCACGGATCATCCCCGCGCATGCGGGGCAAACCTACTGACAAGTTCCTGATTGACATTCCGGTCAGGATCATCCCCGCGCATGCGGGGCAAACTTCCACTCCATCCAGTTTGTCGAACCATTGTTCGGATCATCCCCGCGCATGCGGGGCAAACGTTTCGTCGGACGGGATGCTATCAAGATGCACCGGATCATCCCCGCGCATGCGGGGCAAACTAGTAAGCCGTCACGCTGTAGATGCAGACGTCCGGATCATCCCCGCGCATGCGGGGCAAACGGAGCAGAAGGCGTTGCCCCACATCTTCGCCACGGATCATCCCCGCGCATGCGGGGCAAACGTCTTGTCGAAACTGCGGAACGCATAATCACCCGGATCATCCCCGCGCATGCGGGGCAAACACGATAGCGTTCGGTGAATTCTTCGTCGGTTCCGGATCATCCCCGCGCATGCGGGGCAAACAGACCGGAAGCCCCGATCTAGCGGACAGCGTCCGGATCATCCCCGCGCATGCGGGGCAAACGGGGTCCAATGAATCGTATCCGATGATATAATCGGATCATCCCCGCGCATGCGGGGCAAACATGGGGCCCATGCCGCGAAGACGGCCCGGAACCGGATCATCCCCGCGCATGCGGGGCAAACTCGCCCACAAGTCCCAGCACTGGGCGCCATAACGGATCATCCCCGCGCATGCGGGGCAAACCCATTCATGAATGCAAGACAGACACCGATAGGCGGATCATCCCCGCGCATGCGGGGCAAACAAGTACCCCATGATATGCCATGTCGGGCGCTTCGGATCATCCCCGCGCATGCGGGGCAAACCAGGCGCGTTGAACGTGCCGCATTCCTCATCACGGATCATCCCCGCGCATGCGGGGCAAACTGTTTCAGCCGTGGCCCAACACAACGCCCTACCGGATCATCCCCGCGCATGCGGGGCAAACAGTATGCAGTCCTGCAACTCCTCCTTGTGCTGCGGATCATCCCCGCGCATGCGGGGCAAACATGGTGGAGTCGTCGAGGTTCAGGTCGCTTGCCGGATCATCCCCGCGCATGCGGGGCAAACGACTCGGGTGTGACATCGGCTTCGGAACGCTGCGGATCATCCCCGCGCATGCGGGGCAAACGACAGCACCGACAAGTTCGTGCAGACCATGAACGGATCATCCCCGCGCATGCGGGGCAAACCGCGCGGAGCTTGGTGTCATCGGGCGTGCTGCCGGATCATCCCCGCGCATGCGGGGCAAACTCGGTGACGCTTGCGCTGTCGTGGCCGAGGCCCGGATCATCCCCGCGCATGCGGGGCAAACGCGTTCAGCCAGCAGGTATTGAAGAACGAGACCGGATCATCCCCGCGCATGCGGGGCAAACTGGGCAAAGTCCCTCAGTCGCTGTCGAAGATGCGGATCATCCCCGCGCATGCGGGGCAAACACATACTCGCCGAAGATTCCTCAACTGTCATGCGGATCATCCCCGCGCATGCGGGGCAAACGTCGTTCGGCTGGCCGGTCATGCGCTGGCCTCCGGATCATCCCCGCGCATCCGCCCGATACCCGGATGCGGTGGTGCTCGGATCATCCCCGCGCATGCGGGGCAAACAATCGACATGCGCATGGTCACGCCTCCAACGGCGGATCATCCCCGCGCATGCGGGGCAAACACGTCCAGCACCGAACGCGTCTACCCCGCCGCCGGATCATCCCCGCGCATGCGGGGCAAACGCCAAGGGTCAGCAACTGGGAGACCAAATGAACGGATCATCCCCGCGCATGCGGGGCAAACCAGTACCCAGCTTAAGAACGAGTTCTACTCGGCGGATCATCCCCGCGCATGCGGGGCAAACCCGGATTCGAGCTGGACTCGGAGGTCGCCGTCCGGATCATCCCCGCGCATGCGGGGCAAACGCCGGGCCGTTGGAACGGGCACGTAGAGCAGTCGGATCATCCCCGCGCATGCGGGGCAAACCATGTTCAACCAGGTCATGCCGGTGATCACCGCGGATCATCCCCGCGCATGCGGGGCAAACGCGGCCCTGGCGGCACGCTGTTCGGCTCGAATCGGATCATCCCCGCGCATGCGGGGCAAACCAGGTCCCACGCGCCCGCGCCCGCGGGCAGGCCGGATCATCCCCGCGCATGCGGGGCAAACTCGGCGGCGGTGAAGAACGCCGTGCATGGCCCCGGATCATCCCCGCGCATGCGGGGCAAACTCATGCTGCGTGTCGATCTTCTGTAGGATCGCCGGATCATCCCCGCGCATGCGGGGCAAACTGCGCCAATGAGAGCGCATTGTCCGCTGTGGTCGGATCATCCCCGCGCATGCGGGGCAAACCGATGATACAGCGAGTCCACGTCGATTTTCCACGGATCATCCCCGCGCATGCGGGGCAAACAGCCATGATATTGGAGACATACGCCCTTCGGTCGGATCATCCCCGCGCATGCGGGGCAAACGGTGTGTGGGGCACGTTCAACATCCGTGGCCACGGATCATCCCCGCGCATGCGGGGCAAACCCATCCGAAAACTCGGTTTCCGGCACCGCCATCGGATCATCCCCGCGCATGCGGGGCAAACTCAGTGCTGGAAAACTTCAGTTCGCCGCTAATCGGATCATCCCCGCGCATGCGGGGCAAACTATCGGCGACTTCATACATTTCGTGTACGAGTCGGATCATCCCCGCGCATGCGGGGCAAACTCCTCGCACTTCACGAGGCTGAGTAACAGGCTCGGATCATCCCCGCGCATGCGGGGCAAACATTGACGAACTGCATGATTACTGCCGTTACCTCGGATCATCCCCGCGCATGCGGGGCAAACTCGTGCTCTTGCTCGGCCTGACCAACGCCGCACGGATCATCCCCGCGCATGCGGGGCAAACTTCCAGGCGTTGCCGGGCAAGATAGGCGGTTTCGGATCATCCCCGCGCATGCGGGGCAAACATCGACGGCCGACCGACCGAAAGCGAGACCCACGGATCATCCCCGCGCATGCGGGGCAAACGTCCTTCCTGAGGTTTGTCGGATGATTTATTTCGGATCATCCCCGCGCATGCGGGGCAAACCCCGCAGGCCAAGAGAAGATCGTCAACGGCGACGGATCATCCCCGCGCATGCGGGGCAAACTACGCATCCCACGCATCCACATCACCATAGAACGGATCATCCCCGCGCATGCGGGGCAAACTTTGAAAGGGCCAAAATGAAGACTCGTAAGAGCGGATCATCCCCGCGCATGCGGGGCAAACGTCTACGCCGGCTGAAGAACTGTATGCGACTACGGATCATCCCCGCGCATGCGGGGCAAACGGCAAGTCATCGAGGAAAGCGACTTGATGCCACGGATCATCCCCGCGCATGCGGGGCAAACACCATTGAATTTTTCGCGCATGAAATAGAAGACGGATCATCCCCGCGCATGCGGGGCAAACGCCGTTCCATTTCGCGGCCGTGTCTGTCGGTCCGGATCATCCCCGCGCATGCGGGGCAAACTGCGACGCTTGACGGCAGGGCGAGCCCGTCCAGGGATCATCCCCGCGCATGCGGGGCAAACTTCTCCGGCCTCGGCTCCACCATCGTCGGCATCGGATCATCCCCGCGCATGCGGGGCAAACAGTCCGATTTTATGCGAAAACTCTTGAGCGCTGGACCCTCAATAATTGGATTCGCACAGTGGCTCCAATCTTCGTACTATTGTTCCTGCCTCCAGTCATCGGCCAAAACGCCTATATCGAGAGGCACTACTCCAACCAGTCTTTTTCTTGGTTTTCAAAACTCCATTACGCTTCTGCTTTTGACTTGAGTTTGGTCGCATAATCAGCTTTAATCCATCATAATCCGCTGGCTCCCATTCTTGCCCATGTGTTCTGAAGTCCAAACCTTGTTCGTTATTGGAAGAGTACACCATGACGGCACGCCCTTCGCCAATATTCTCCAATATCTGCTGCCACAGCAGCTCCCGAACACGAGCAGAAACTTTGCCTACATAGACACCAGGGGATACCTCAAACAGCCAACGTGTCAAGTGTCCACGCAGCTTCGGAGGGGACACTGTAAGTACGATAACAATCATTATGAGCCCCTATGCTTCTGCTTGTTTGCTCGATTGTCCTATATCTTATACTGGCATATCGTCCGCACTAGAATTCGCCATCTTCCACGTCAAAATCTACATGCAAATCCCCATCATCATTGATGAACATGTCCGATTCGACTGAGTAATTTTTGCCGCTCGCTCTATATCCCGAAGCCCCAGTCCACAACTGCGTCGTAATATCTTCAACTTCCGGAGAATCCGATTCGGCCTCATCCGGAGTCAATAACAACGAACGTATATCCTTCACACAACGTTGCATAAATTTCCCATCTTTCATTCTGTCTCGTATGCCTCGACGAGCCGCGACGGATACATCATCAACTTGCTGTGCCACTAAATCAAATGCCAGAGGAATCGTGATATCCACTTTGTACAAATCTGCAATGTCATAGACAAAACTTCGCTCATTTCTTGCGTGAACGAACCCCAATCCAGGAGAACACCCAAGAGCAACGATAACTGCATGCACCACACCGTACAGAGACGTATTAGCAGCAGACAACGCACGATTCACCTCATCCGCATCATCGAAATCCGTGACTTTGTACGATCGCCCTGACCATATTACCCCGGTACGTTTTGATTCTCGCTCATACGCTCGGCGAACTCGTGTTCCCTCTTTACCAAGTAGTTGTTGCATGGTAAGACCATCAGTTGATTCATCAGGAAACCGCATCGCATACATCTTCCGAGCCACTTTCACACGGGTGCGCTCGGAAGACACCAACTTGGCCTGCGCTTCCAACAATCTCGTGGATTGCGCGAGAGAGGCCCCGTGACAGTAGTAGCGAACACCATGCTCTCCCACCCATATGCATGTGGATCTCGACTCGGCCAACAGACAAATAGCGGCATAAGTAATGTTGCTACCTGGTCCTAGCATCAGTACGCTCAACGTCGCGGCGGGCACATGCACCGTTCCTCGTGCATCAGTTATTGTCACAGCATTGTCGGCACGATTGACTACACAATGCTCCGCGTACAGAAATGTCAAACGATCTTGCACGCGGAGCAACGACTGCAACTCAGGTGGTCGAACACCAGGTATGCCGCTCATGACCGAGGCTCCTTGCGATGATCGTCAGCCAAGGGCACCAATGTCAAAAGACCGAATCCATAGCCTTTAGCACGTCCGATCCCCTCGATCAACGACCGTCGAAGCAAGTCCGGATCATCCACAACCAGTACGCCATCATAGGTGGCCGAAGTCAATGTAACTGTCGAGCCCTTACGTCTGAACTTCTCCCGAACCGAATGTCTAACTAATACCTCAGGTAGCTCAAGCCTATTGATCGGCATATGGAATCCGGCACGCCGAGCCTGATGGAACAACCATTCTTGCTGTTCTTCGGCCCTGATGATGCCCGTGCGCTTGCCGCGTTTACCCGGCTCTCCGGACAGCTCGGAATGTGTCGGATTCGCCTTGAGACGGAATCCCCATTCCTGCCCGCATTCCAATCTCGACAGGAACGGTTCATATGAGCATGTCGAAATATCGACAGTTCCAACTCCAAGTTCCTGACGCAGAATTTCCGCATCCGGGACATTCGGGGAGACGATATACAGTCGACTCGGTTGCCCGGTACGTCCCGGGTCAAGCCGCCACAATACTCGGGATGAGTCGGTATCACCATCGGTAGCCCTAGCAATGATAGCGTGCATCCTCTCCAGTGACGCCAACGCTCGCATCGCAAGACGATGCCTCGGGTCAATCATGGCTCTGGTGAATATTGTCATTGTTCCTCTTCCTCTTCTGCATTTGCCACCGCATCGAAGAATGCGTCGTCATCGAGCACCGACTCGGATTCACTCGGACACGTATCGTCGCCATCCGCGGGCCCTAGTTCGGGAACAGTAGGGCGAGGCGACGCTCCATCATCGAGTCGCATGTATCGCCGCGGCTTCCACAGCCGTTTCTGCTGGCTGAAACTCACCGGCTCATCCATAAGCTCATCCACGAATCCCAGCTGACTTCCCTCCCCGGGCAATGGTTCCACGATGATGGGCAAGAAGTCCGGCTTGCCGAAGGTCAATCTATGCATCACCCGATACTGGTATCGTTCCGTGGCTTGCCATGGAGCCTGCCGCAGTGCATCCTCTAACCCAGCGTCCGATATCCACGCATGCACAGGACCGTCTGGCGGGCACGATCTTCTGCCAAGAAACAGTTGGTAGTACGGGGACGCCAGTGCAAACCGGTATCGTTCAAGCTCAGCACGATTGGTGCTTTCTAGCCCAGCGAGAAACACCGCATCCTGCAGATAGTATCTGCGCGACAGAGGAAGCATGTCCCCGTCATCGGTACGGGCCGTCTGATAATCGCTCATGACGGTGCCCGGTTGGTCTACACGCACACCAAACCGTAGCCCGTCGAACCGTTCAAGCGATTCGTCGCGCCCGATTCCTAGCGCTGCGGCGATTATGCCGATGACGCCGCTTTTGGTGGGCCATGCTTCGGTTTCGCGCCGGGTGAACCGGCTTCGCGCCCCCCACGACTGCATGGGTGCAGCCAATCGCATCAGTAAAACTGACATGGCTCGTTCACTCCTGAGTCAGACGATCCGCGACGGTTCGCTCAACATCGGCGACCAGGTCACGCAGCGACGTGGTTTTACCGTCGACCAAAGCATCCGCAGCCGCGGTGTCGTCGCCGATACGTACGACCCAGGTCTTCACCGGTGTGATGCCATAGGCCTTGTCCAGGTCCTGTTGGCGCCGCACCAGAGCCTCAGTCGCATGCTGCACATAATCCGGTACGACAGGCCGCTCAAAAGCACCAACCAAGTTCACCGCCTGCGTATCGCGCAGATTGACCACGATGAGATCCGGCAGAACATTCTGTCCAAAAGTATTAATCTTGCCCTGCGGCACACTGGTCAGGAATGCTTGCGCAAATGCGGAGACTGCCTTTGCCGTGGCGTTGACATCGCCCAGCCGGTCCTGCAGCCGGTTGGCGTCTACGTTCGCGTACCGATAGAAAGTGGCGGCGTTGAATTCAATCTGTCCCATCATGGCTGCTCCGGCATCGCCCGCCTCATCTTCTCCCCCGTTGCGCTGATTATCGTCCACCGCGGTGAAGAAATCAGATTCGGGCTCGACCGTTTGCACGCTGATTGCGTGCGCCACCTGAGCACAGGCATCCACATTCAAATTCGTGTCATCGGCAACCATGCGGCCGAACAACGCCACGTCAATGGAACGGTCATTGGATACAATCTGCTTGATGCGCTTTTTGTCACCTTTAATCGTTTTGGTCGGATTCTCGGTGTCAGCCGCTTCGATGGCAATATCCGCCAACTGGCCATATTGACGATTGCCTAAGAACAGCAGATACTGAGACTGCTTGGCACGATCATCATCAGTCTCGTCACCTTTTTTCTTGCGAGGCTTTTCCAGCTTGATACCGGCACCGCCCTGCAATACGGTTTCGGCGAGATCAGTTGCCTGATCCTCACCCAGATCTCCACGGCGTTCGAGGATACGGCTCGCTAGTTCCTCCACGACGCGCTTGGTGCGCACTCCCAGATCGTTCGGGTCAACCAGTTCCTTGAACAATTCGCGCGTCGGCCGCTTCCAAGCCTGACTAGAGACCCTAGCTCGGGTTACTCCACCGTATTCCACGGTTTTGGGGCTGCCTGTATCATCACGGTTGAGGTTGCCGGCGGCGGTGGTTTCCAGCGCGTGGATTTCGATGATAGTGCGATTGATAGTTGACATGATGTATTGTTCCTTTCCGGAAACGACGGCACTTGCTGCCGGATTGTCTATATACAAGACGTCGATGTGAAGACGTCATGGGTCAATAAGTCGGTAGATGAATAGAGATGAATCAAGGTTCAGAGCACTGAACTAACCATTCGGATTATCACTGGTCCTCGCGGCCCCATAGCCTCGCTGGAAGTCACGTCCCCATCGCAGTCGAACCGCATTGGCTCGCGCCCGTCCGGAACGCAGTCCTTCCAAGTCCTGAGCGAGCATCCCGTAATTAATGGCGATACGCTCGCGTCGGAGTAGTCGAATCAGGCCTCGCGCATGTCGTGTCAGTTCCTTCCAGCTGTTGGCGGTCTGCAGCCGGTCGAACATGCCACGGATGCCGTTCTCATTGAAATTGTCGTATGCCATACGGCCTACCGCAAAGCCAAGCGAAACCCCTGCATCGGTGTGCATCGACATATCACGAATCGACTGTTGATGCAGCGCAAATAGCGTGACAGCCGCATAGATGGCATGTTCTTGCGGCGTTGGCGTACCGGAATTGGTGGAATCGTATCCCCTGATCTCGCAATCCTCCGTATCCGGCAGAGTCCATGCGAATACATCGGGAGCATCTCCGATTTCATGTCCGACGCTGTGTCTGAGCTTGGCTATGGCTGCGGTCGCGTAGGCGCTGTCGCCCAAATACCCTTTCTCACTGCCACTGCCGTTGGCAAGCCGACGCACTCGCCCCGACACCCATATGCCAAGCGGCGTGAGCCGTATGGTCGAAGGCTTGCCTTGACCGGATTGCTCCATATGTTGTTCCATTATTCGTTCTCTCCTTCGTTGGGGACATCGGGGATAAGCTTGTTGATCTTCCCTCGGTACCAGATTTCGGCAAGCGCCACGCAGTAATGTGTGGTCGTCGATGCGCCGGTCTTCGGGTTTCTGCGGGTGACGTCACGGCCAACGATCGCACGGGAGGATGCCTGAGCGGCGATCTGGTCTCCGAGCCGGAACAGGATGCGCCGTGCAATCATGCTCCATTGCTGCCGGACATCTTCCGTATCGGTATCGGAGTCAAGTCCTTGCACCCACTGTCGAAATGCGCTATCGAAAGCAGTGTACCCGGCGTCCGCGGCCCGAGCTCGTGGTCCGTCTACTGGCAATCCAGCAGCGATAGCTATGTTCCCCGCCAGATTTCGTAACTCCTGCACACCGGTATCCACCATACCAACCGCATCGCGGACGACTCCTCCCAATTCAGGATGCTGCGAGGATAGCACCGTCAGATTCAAATCGAGTACATCGTCCACAGTGGTGTCGACCACGGCTTCGTTGCTGCCGTATTCGACACCGAACGAATGCAGCCGGACTGGAAAATCACCAATCTTGACTTTGTCCAACCATCGCAACGTAAGAGGACGCAGTGATTCGGAAGGCCCTTCTCTGTGCTCTTTCCCTGCTTGTTCATCGGCGACCAAGGTCGGCAATCCGCGCCACAGTGCCCGTGCGGGATCATGCTTGCGCGGCATGTAGACCAGCGGCATCTTCAACGTCTTCTCCTGAGCGTTACTGCGTCTCCAGGCGGTCATCGTCTCGTATCGATGCGCGTTCTGAGGCTTCAACCTGTCGCCATTGCAAATGAGCACCCCAGTAATGGTCTCACCGTCATGAGCGAGCAACACACGTCGGGACTGCCATGTCAACAAGGAAGCTGGCCCAATGAAGCTACCAGCTTCGCCTGTCCGGTCCATCGGTTGGTCAAATCCCGGTTCAGCCTGCTCGGTCAATGGCTGGCGTTCCCAGATCGGGGCGTCATCTTCAACAGACCAGGCCGCACCACCATCGCCGGCGTCGAACACGTCGGCGCTGGCATAATTGAGTATCAGCGTCTTCCACAGGTCAGAACCTTCAATGAGATCCCCACCCAGATGCCCTGCCCATGCCACGCCGATGGGGTAACCTTTGCCGCCTTTGACGCGTGGGTCTCCCACCGCCCCTGATTTGATTCCGGACGGGTCAAACGCTTGCAACGTCACCAGCCATCGAGCCGCCTCCGGGACGCCCATCGTGGCAAGACCCTCACCACTGCGTGTGGTGAAGAACTTCTCGCCATTGGGCACATCTAGCACGAGACGTTCCAGTCCGGAGACCTCGTTCTTCGCGGTGTGCAGACCGGCGACCTGATAGAACGGTGCCGTATCGTCGAATAGGTCGAACCGGTTCCTGTAATAGTCGCAATAATCCATCAGCGCATCACAAGCATTTCGGGTTTCAACACCATCGTTGAACAGGGTCTTCCAGTCCGTAATACCAGAACCGCGAAGATGGCCGAACGTTCCATAGATGATTGCAAGAAGCAAACGGCACAGCGCAAAACGTTGCAATGGGATATCACCATCGATGCTGCGGATTTCATTCGCCTGCGCAAAGGCCTCCTTGATAGACAGCTGGAGGAATGAACCATCGGTCATCGTCACTGGAATCCATGGACGGTCCATCAGATTGAATGAGATATCATTTGCTGGCATCTGTTTGCCATCCCTTCCTCGTTGAATAGCGGACCGTCAATGTCCTAGTACCAATTCTCGCACCATTTGCATCCCATTCAGGGATTTGATAGACGGCGGTTCCATTCTCGTCGAGAGCGATCATCAATTGCCCTGCAAGACCACGTTCCAATTGCATGTAGTCGAACCAACGGTCCGGTGTGGCTCGTTCGAAGGCCGCGATAACGTCATCGAGGTTCATATAACTCAGGGAAGTCCGACTCAGAGAGATGGTACATGACAGTATGTCTCGCACCTGTTGTCGGGTCGGGACACCGAAACCGGTCGGGAGCATCCGCTCCGATTCGTCGAATCCGCACCAAGATGGCAACATGAGTTCGCCGTTCCGTTGCTGCAACACGATGACTTCGAACGAGTCCTCGCTCTCACGGACGCCGGCACGGCCCTTGCGTTCGTTCGCCTTACCAGGAGTATCAGGGTCGGTCATGGCGACCTTGAGCCAATTGTTGATGTCGAAAGCATCCTGCATGCGCTGTGGATTGAAAATTCTGAAGCTCTCAGCCATTGTCTCACTGCTGTGCCGATCGGATTCCAAACGCTCCTTCGCCGCGCACTCTCCGTGATTGCCATCCTGCCATGATTCCGGACATACCATCTTCCTCCCATACACTGTCTGCACCAGTCGGGGAATGTCACTCGGAATGTTCAGCTTTCGAACCGCTCCCGGTTCCATGTTCAGCACCGCGAGCGAACGCATCAGCAAATACGGCTGGTATACCTTGTCCACACCAGCCGAGAACTGTGGCGGCACATCAGGATTCCACTGACTGACCCCGGTGATTACCAGTCGTGCCTGTCGTAGTGGTTCCGGACGCAGGTTTTCCCCGTCTCCACGATGATGACGGTGGAGACGTCCCGCACGTTGCAGAATCAGGTCGATCGGCGCGATGTCGGTAATCATCAGGTCGAAGTCCACATCAAGCGACTGCTCCACAACCTGCGTGGCCACGACGATGCCAGAACGACCTTCCACAGAACCGTGTTTGCCGTATCGGTCGATAAGTTCCCGATCGATGCGGGCACGATCGACAGCCAGGAACCGGGAATGGTCCAGCATGATGTCCATATCATCGCCCATCGTCTCAAGTAGCATCTGATAGGTAGCCTGAGCACGGCTCACTGTATCGCGGATGATGACCGCGCATCCACCATCGCGGAGATTTTTCCTCAGCAACGAAACGAGCGTCTCGTCACCGTCGTCTATCAGTGACACTTCGATGTCGGTGGCACGGCCGGATGGTTCAGGTGCCGCCGTAATAGGAACACCGTTCGCCGTAGCGACCGAAATCAGCGGATACCGCAGATCTGGTTCGACGGAGACCTCATCATTGTTCTGTACCGCATCCTTCCTCTGCCTCAGGGGGATACGCCGCGGCGGCGCGATATTCTCAGCAGATACCGGCGGGATTCTCGACGGCAAGGGAATCCTTGCCGGAAGCGACAAAGCATACTTCGAAGGCCTGACTGGTTCCGCCTCCACTTTGGAAGCGGCCGATGCCCCATTCCTGTAGGCATCCAGAAAAGCCTGGCGTTTCTCCTGCGGCAGTGTCGCACTGAGCATGATGACCGGTACGCCGTAGGCACCCAGCCAAGACAGTACCGTCTCCATGTACACATTCATATAGGCGGTGTTGGAATGAATCTCATCCAGAATCACAACCTTGCCAGCGAGCGCTAGATGCCGCAACACAACATATTTGCTACGTAGTCCGGCCATCAGCACCTGATCGATGGTGCCAACAACAAAGTCGGACAGATTGCCTCGCCGCCGGCCAGTCAGCCATGAGTTGACGACAGCCTGCATGGTCGAATGGTCGTCGTATGCACGATACTTCCCATACCGGCCGTTCTCGTCGCATTCGGCATCGACGGACCCGACAGATGGCTCAGACAAATCCATTTCGGTGTCAAGTCTCTCTCCGCCGTTGTCGAACCATTGTTCACGCAGATGCTCGTACTCGTCGTTGAGCTCGTTCTTGCCGTGGGCCAAGAATAGCGAACCGATCTGTCCCCGTTCATCGGCCGGTAAATGCCCCACCCAGTCCAACACACGTGTGAACATCGCATTGACGGTCGCCTGACTGGGCAGTGCGTAATAGATGCCTCCGCAGTGGAATCGTGCGGCAAGTATTTCCGCCGCAATCAATGCCGCTTCAGTTTTGCCTTCGCCCATATTGGCTTCGACGATCATCAATCCCGGCGACTCCATGGTCCTGGCCAGACGGGCCGCCTCACGTTGCATCGAACGCATACGCGCTCCGGGAATGGAGAAGCGCTCGGCGAACATCTCATCGGGAGACTCCCCCGTTGCGAGCGGGGTCCATGGCCCGGGAATCCTCAACATGCGCCATGCCTTGTCCGCCCGTCGCCTCGCATCAAAGACCTGTTCGTCCACAGGACCCTGATTGAGAGGGAACAGTCTGCTATCGCTGGCGATCCAATCGGCCATGACCACCATTGATGTCAGCAGTATCTGCGTACGTCTGCGCAAGGAGCGGTTGCGTAGTGTATAGAGAATCGGCTGAGCATGCAACGTATCCGAGACCCAATCCAGCAACTCATTACGAATCGCGGTCCATGCCTTATCTCCCATGAACGTTTCCCTGCGGAAGCTTTTTCCTCGTTGTGAAGGATCGACCAGTGCCTGTTTATCGTCGGTCAGGGACTTACCATGATGGCCTGCTACAACGCATGCAACACCGTAGGCGAACGTCCCCGGCTCAACCGGGAACCCCTGGCTGCAGAACCACTCGATCACAGCTGCATATCCGACGAGCTCATGCCGATACTCCGAACGCATCGGATCTTTGCCGACGATTGCCTTAATGGACAGCTTGGTCTGCTTCACCTTGTCAGCGAATTTGGTGCTCTGCACGATAAATGACGGAGCCCCTTTACCAATATCATGAATCGCAGCAATGAACTGATATAGTTCCTTCGCAACTTCACGATCGCCAATATCCTCAGCCAACAGCTCCTTGATGTTATCGGAGACGAAATCATCCCATACATGCAGCGCAACCTCACCTGTGTCCTCCAAATGCTGCCACAACTGCAGATAGCTGTCGTCATCCGTGCGCCCGTAAAATGCCGTTTTCGCCCAAATCGATAGAGCCTCCGGCGACAACGCCGTCTTGCCCTTCGGAAAATGAGTGGCCATATCATTCCCTCCTCAATCGTGCTGCATATTACGAGAAGTGCTGGGAAGACATTCATTTCTCCCAATCAACTTACTGATATAAAGCATACAAGATAACACCTTTATATGTCAACTCTCATTCAATACCCCCGCGAATGCGGGGCATCCATCAGCAGAAGAACTTTCATTCCTCCCTATCAACGGATCATCCCCGCGTATGCAGGGCAAACTCGTAGTCATGCAATAATAAAGGTCGGAAGGCCGGTGCCCTCCACCCTTTAAACCTTTTGGTCTGGTGGAAGGTTCCCGGCCTTTCGCCAGGGCATCCCCACAGATTCAGAGCACGGCACCATCAGATGACTTGTGCTCGCAGAAATCTTGGCCAACCCAAAATCTCCGCGAGCACTAAATACATTACGACCTCACGCCTTGGCGACCTCCACGGCCAGCTCGGCACCTTCCTTCACCTCGAAGGAGGTAGCCAGCGTCTCGTGGGCGATCAGGTCGCGGAACTGCTCGACCTTGGCCACATTGGCGGCCGGCACGGTCAGCACCAGGGCGATACGGTCCGCGATGTCCAGATCGGCAGCCTTACGTGCGTCCTGCACAGAACGAATCACGTCGCGGGCGTAGCCTTCAGCCAGCAGGTCGTCATCCAGCGCGGTGTCGAGGATCACGAAGCCACCGGTCGGCAGAGCGGCGGAGACCGAAGCGGCGGCCTCGGTGGCGTTCTCCTCCTCCACGCGGTTGATCAGCTCGTACTCGCCTTCGACCAGCGCAAGGTCGCCGGACGGCGTGGAGACCACCGGTGTACCGGACGCGGCATCAACATGCCAATCGCCGGACTTGGACGCCTTGATGGCGAACTGCACCTGCTTGCCGAGGCGCGGACCCGCCGCACGGGCATTCACACGCAGCTCGTGAACAATCTTCAGACCGTGGGCGGCGGCGTCTTCCAGAGTCGAGAACTCAATGTTCTTAATATTTAATTCAGACTTCAGCAACTCGTCGTACGCCTTGACGGCGTCCACGTTCTCGACCACCACGGTGAGCTTGGAAAGGGGCTGGCGCACGCGGATCTTGGCGGCCTTGCGCAGGGACAGGGTGCCGGAGACGACCTCACGCACCTTCTCCATCGCGTCCACCAGAGCCGGATCGTCGACCAGCACACGGCCGAGTTCGGTGTCTTCACCGGTCTTCTCGTCCACCACGAACGGCCAATCGGCCAGGTGCACGGACTCGCCACCGGTCAGGCCGCGCCACACGGACTCGGCTTCCATCGGGGCCAGCGGCGCAAGCACGCGCATGAACGCTTCAAGCACGGTGTACAGCGTGTTGAACGCGGACGCATCCTCGTTCCAGAAGCGGTCACGGGTGTTGCGGATGTACCAGTTGGTGAGCACGTCGATGAAGTCGGAGACCGCATCGCAGGCGTCGGAAATCGCGAACTCGTTCAGCGACTTCTCGGCGGCCAGCACCAGGCGGCGGGTACGGGCCAGCAGGTAGCGGTCCATCTCCGGCAGACCGGCGACCTCGTCCGCGCGCAGCTGGCGGGCGTCGAATCCGGCCCCGCCGTTGGCCGCGTTGGCGTACAAGGTGAAGAAGTAGTAGGAGCTCCACACCGGCAACATGACCTGGCGCACGGTGTCGCGGATGCCATCGGCGGTGACGATCAGGTTGCCGCCGCGCAGAATCGGCGAAGACATAAGGAACCAGCGCATGGCGTCGGAACCGTACTTGTCAAACACGCCGTTCACGTCCGGATAGTTGCGCAAGTGCTTAGACATCTTCTGGCCGTCGGAGCCGAGCACGATGCCGTGGCAGATCACGTTCTTGAACGCTGGGCGGTCGAACAGGGCGGTCGCCATGACGTGCAGCAGGTAGAACCAGCCGCGGGTCTGGCCGATGTATTCCACGATATAGTCGGCCGGGAAGTGCTGCTCGAACTTCTCCTTGTTCTCGAACGGGTAGTGGAACTGCGCGAACGACATGGAACCGGACTCGAACCAGCAATCGAGCACATCGGAAATACGGTGCATGTGCGACTTGCCGGTCGGGTCGTCCGGGTTGACGCGGACCAGGTTGTCGATCCACGGACGGTGCATGTTGATGTTGCCGTCCTTGTCGCGCGGGTAGTCACCGAAGTCGGCCTTGAGCTCTTCGAGAGAACCGTAAACGTCCACACGCGGGTACTTCGGATCGTCACTCACCCACACCGGAATCGGGGAACCCCAGAAGCGGTTGCGGGAGATGGACCAGTCGCGCGCGTTGGCGAGCCACTTGCCGAACTGGCCGTCCTTGACGTTGCCAGGGATCCAGTTGATTTGCTGGTTCAATTCCAGTAGACGCGGCTTGATCCTGGTCACGGACACGAACCAGGAGGAGACCGGCTTGTAGATCAGCGGGGTGGCGCAACGCCAGCAGTGCGGGTAGGAGTGCACGTAGCTCTTCTCCTGGAAGAGGATCGCGCGGCGCTCTTCCGGAATCTCGGCGAGCGGGCCATCGCCGGCGCGCAGGTTGCGCAGGATCGGCAGGTTGGCGTCGAACACGAAATCACCCTCGTAGTCGGGGCACTGCGCGGTGAAGCGGCAGCCATCGTCGAGCACGTCGGTGCTCTTGATGCCCTTAGCGTTCAGCGTGTTCATATCGTCTTCACCATAGGGAGCCTGGTGAACCAGACCGGTACCTTCAACGGTGTCGACGTAGTCGGCGGTGAAGATCGTGTAGCCGTTCGGGCCAGGCACGTGGCCTTCGGATTCGGCCTCGTCACCCGCGAAGTACGGGAAGACCGGGTAGTAGCGGCGGCCTTCCAGCTCGGAGCCCTTGAGCTCGCGCACGACCTCGTAGTTCTCGCCGAGTTCCTTCTCATAGTGCGGCAGCAAATCCTTGCCGAGGTAGAACTTCTTGCCAGCGAACTTGCCTTCGGTCGGGCGGACCTCGACGTAGTCGATGTCGCCGCCGACCACGATGGCGAAGTTGGTGGGCACGGTCCACGGGGTGGTGGTCCAGAAGACGGCGTAGGCGTCGTCCTCATCGCGCATCTTCACGGCCACGGACACGGTGGTGTCCTGGCGGTCCTGGTACACGTCGGCGTCCATGCGCAGCTCGTGCGCACTCAACGGCGTGCGGTCCTTCGGGCAGTACGGCAGCACGCGGTAGCCCTGGTAGGCCAGGCCCTTGTCGTAGAGCTGCTTGAAGGCCCACATCACGGATTCCATGTACGGGATGTTCAGGGTCTTGTAGCCGTGCTCGAAGTCCACCCAACGGGCCTGACGATGCACGTAGTTCTGCCATTCGTTGGTGTACTTCAGCACGGAAGCGCGGCAGGCGTCGTTGAACTTGTCGATGCCCATCTTCTCGATCTGGTCGACCGAGTCGATGCCGAGTTCCTTCTGCGCCTCAAGCTCGGCGGGCAGGCCGTGGGTGTCCCAGCCGAACACGCGGTTGACCTTGCGGCCCTTCATGGTCTGGTAGCGCGGGATCACGTCCTTGGCGTAGCCGGTCAGCAGGTGGCCGTAGTGCGGAAGACCGTTCGCAAAAGGCGGGCCATCGAAGAACACGAATTCATTCTGGCTGTGGTCGCCGGAAGGGTTGCGTTCAACGGACTTCTGGAAGGTGTCGTCCTTGTCCCAGTAGTCGAGAACGGTCTCCTCCATGTTGGGGAAGCTGGGGTTCGGCGCGACGTGCGCGGTCTCGCCGCCCTCGTTCGCCTTGGGATATACGTTTTCGCTCACCGTAAATCTCCTAGTTGTACTGTGCACTGGTCCTACAGGAGCGTCATTGATGGCGATTGCCGGGCGCCGACGTGTGCCGGCTGGGTTCACGAATGTCACGTACCGAACCGTGGGGCCGATTGCGTCAATCGCCTCGCAGCCGGAACTGACTGTGTTCCGCCCGGAACAGCCAGGTTTGCCGTTCCTGCCTACGAGGACGATGACGGGCGCTGGTATGCGCTCCGCACCGCGGTACCACCTCGCTTATCGCACCGGTTGCGCCGCTCCGAACTGTTGCACTCGGAGCCGCGAGCCTGCGCGACCGCTTGTGTTCGGCTGTCTCGGGCCGATCCCGTCGGTTCTACTGGGCGATTGCCGCCGTTCTTCCGAAGACTCCCCGCTGATAACGGATCACTGCCTCACAACGGTGCATATCGTAACACGCCACGCGGTCAAATCGATGGGAATGTTCATCAGGAATGTTCATTCTTTCTCATTTTTGTATTCATCGCGTGCACCATTGTCAGCAAACACGCTAGGCTCCTTTACCGGCGATATTGCACATCTGGCTCAGGGGCGGCTCCCGTATGGGCCGGAGAAAGGATTATTGAGGAATGACGTACGATTTCACGTCGATTATGGACAGGCATGGCAAGGATGCGATTGCGGTCGATGGGTTGGGAACCGACCTAGGTTTCGCTCCCGACCCACCGAGGGACGGATTTGACGTGATTCCGATGTGGGTGGCGGACATGAATTTCCCGACCGTGCCCACGGTTCCGCAGGCCATTATCGAACGCGCGCAACACCCCGTCTACGGGTACTTCTCCCCCACCGACGACTATTACAACTCCATTATCGACTGGCAATCCACGCGCAATGGGGTTACCGGATTGACCAGCGAGGCGATCGGCTATGAGAACGGGGTCTTGGGCGGCGTGATCAGTACGCTGACCGCGTTCGCCGCTCCTGGCGACAGCGTGCTCCTGCACAGCCCGACCTACATCGGGTTCACCATGTGCATCGAGAACAACGGCTATCGCATCGTCCACAGCCCGCTCAAGTTGGACGAGCACGGCGTATGGCGCATGGATTACGAGGATATGGATAAGAAGCTCAAGGAGCATCACATCCATGTGGCCGTGTTCTGCAGCCCTCACAATCCTTGCGGGCGCGTGTGGGAGCGTTGGGAAATCGAGAAGGCCATGGAAGTGTACAAGGCCAACGATTGCGTGGTCATTTCCGACGAGATTTGGTCCGATTTGACTCTGGGGAATCACCAGCACATCCCCACCCAGTCGGTCAGCGAGGACGCACGCAATAGAACCGCGGCGTTCTACGCGCCCAGCAAGACCTTCAACCTCGCCGGGCTCGTGGGCAGCTACCACATTATCTATAACCCCATGCTGCGCGACCGGATCGTGGCCAAGGGCTCGAAGTCCCACTATAACGAGATGAACGTGCTTTCCATGCATGCGCTTATCGGTGCCTACAAGCCTGAGGGGCATGAGTGGCTCGACGAACTCAAAGAGGTGCTCACTGGCAATGTCGACTACGCCTATGACTACATCACCAAGCATTTCCAAGGGGTGAGTTTGGCCAAGCCGGAGGGCACCTACATGCTGCTGCTCGACTGCGAGCAGTGGTGTAAGGCTCATGGTTTGACTTTGGCGGAATTGGAGAAGCGCGGCTGGGATGTGGGCGTCGATTGGCAGGACGGCAGCATGTTCCAGGCTCCCTACAGCATCCGTGCCAACCTTGCGTTGCCCTTAAGCCGCATCAAGGAGGCCATGCGCCGCCTTGACCAATACGTATTCAACGCGTAAACGGCATGCATCCGCGATTGCGGTGTCCTGGAAAGACGAATGCCGCCAACGAGGTTTGTGCCCGTTGGCGGCATTCGTCATAGAGAAGCCGAGCCAATCTACCTTCACAACTAATCGTCGAGGCTGTCCACACCGAGCTTCTCTTCCAGCTCGATGACAATGCGCTCGTGCATCTTTTCGTCGATCTTCACCGTGAACATGAAGACGAGAAGACTCAGCACGATGAAGGCAAGCGGGATGTAGAACGCGAAGGTCTCGAAGGTGCGCACGTTGGCGGCGGTCATGTCGGCGGCGGTGGCGGAGCCAACCATACCGGCGGCCACGGCCACGAAGCCGACGATGCCGTTGGACAGCGCGCCCGCGATCTTGTCGAGCATCGGACGCACGGAGAGGGTTACGGCCTCGTTGCGCTTGCCGGTCTTGAGCTGGCCGTATTCGATGGAATCGGTCAGGGAGAGGATCGCGGTCATCTGGATGAACGTGCCAGGCAGGTAGAACAGAATCAACGCCACGATCACCACGGGCAGGCTGGCCGAATCGAGAATGAACAGCACATAGCCGATTGCCATAAGTACCATGCCGCCGCAGAACAGGTATCGGCGCGGTATGCGGCGGTTCAGGGCCGGGTAGAGCGGCGCCATGACCAAGCCCGCGATCACGGGGATCACGCCGGTGATGGCGAAGGCATCCGGCAGGTTAAGCACGAACTTGAACAGATAGAACATCACGCCGTTGGTGGCCACATTCGCCACTGCATACAGCAGGTAGCTCAACGCCACCCACAGCAGCTGGTCATTTTTTACGATAGCGGCGAACGCCTGCAGCGGGTTGCCGCTCTGATCTGCCCTGGAACGTAGGACGCTTTCGTTTTCCTTGGTGCCGAACGCCACGGTCCATGCGGTCAGGATGCCGAGCAATGCGGTGATGATGCCGAATGCCGTCCAGCCCGACTGACTTTCGGCGCGAGAACCAGTGAACATGAAACTGAAAGTGGTCACGATCGGCACCACGACGATGGTGATGCCGTTATAGCCAATCGAACCGGTGAACGTACCGAGCGCAGTATATACGCTGCGTTCGTGCGAGTCGGAGGAGATGGCGGGAATCATGCCCCAGTAGGAGATGTCACGCATCGAATAGAACACGTCGAGGACGATGAACACCACGACAAACAGCACGATGAACCAGGTCTGGTTCACGTTGACCAGCCCGAACAGACCGGTGTAGACCATGACGAGCAGCACGGCGGAGACCAAGCCGCCGATGAACTGCCACGGGCGGAACCGGCCGAAGCGGGTGTTGGTGTTGTCCACCAAGTTACCCAGTAACGGGTCAAGGAAGATCTCTGCGATACGGATTATCACGATAAGGCTTGTGATCAGTGCGATGAGTTTGGTGGCCAAGGCTTTCTCGACATTGACGAACAGCACGCTGGTCACGTAAACGACGAAATAGGTGCTCAGCGCGTTATAGAACGCCGACTGGCCTAGATTACCGAAAGCATAGGCGGCACGGCGCCTCAGAGTCTCTGCTTTGGTAGGACGATTTATCTGGCCGGATTCATCTCCGGCCGGATTCGGTGATTGGGATTCGCTCTCCGGTGACTGCGAAACGGACATTGGCATTTTCTCCTTAGAGTCATTCTCGGTGAGGTCTTCTCCGACCTCGTTGGAGAGTGTACATCATTACCAAGATTTAATAAATCTTTTCACTAATTATTGTCAATAGAACCAATCTCAAAACCAACGTCGCAGCACTCGCAAAAATCGCAGAATTCCAACGAATACACACCTCTATCACCATATGAATTATCGACAGCGCGACACACCGCCACAGAAAATACCTCCAGCAACTTGCGATCTGCACCATCAGGTTTTACCATAATCAGTAAAGAGTTTTACCCTCTGAATCAACAATGTGGTTATCAACTCAAGGAAAGCGGTTATGCAGCATCCCATCCCCACCACCATCGCATCATCTGATTGGCTCACCGATCCGACCGTATTCGCCGTCAACCGCGAACCAGCCCATTCCGACCATCGCTTCTACGATCACGTACCGCAGCCGAACGAAACGATGAGCCTCAAGCAAAACCTTGACGGCTTGTGGAATGTCGCCGTGACGACCGCCCCGGTTTTCGGCTTCCCCATGAACGATTCCGGCAACGCTGAATCTCCGGATTTCACCGCAACCGATTATGACGACACCGGTTTCAGCCGCATCGCCGTTCCCTCAACACTGGAAACCAAGGGCTTGCTGAACCATAAGTACGTCAACGTGCAGTACCCCTGGGATGGCCACAGCGACCCCAAGGCTCCCAACATCCCCACTGATGGTCACGTAGCCATTTACCGCCGCACTTTCGAGACAAGCACCCCCGTCTCCGCCGCCATCGAAAACAAGCGCCGCATCACGCTGACCTTCCACGGCGCCTCCACCGCCATCTACGTCTGGCTCAACGGTTCCTTCGTCGGCTACGCCGAGGACTCCTACACACCCAGCGAATTCGACGTCACCGAGGCACTGATTTCCGGAACCAATACACTGGCCGTGGCCTGCTATGAATACGCCACCGCAAGTTGGCTGGAAGATCAGGACTTTTGGCGCATGCACGGTCTGTTCCGCTCCGTTGAACTCACCGCGCAACCCACTGTGCACATCGAAGACTTGCACATCACCGCCGATTTCGAGGCGACCACCCATGCCGGCACCATCGACGCCCATGCCGTGATCCGCAACATCGCCGACGCCAAGCAACTCAGCGCCGCACTCATGGATGCCAACGGCACGCCGGTCTGGCAGGATTCCTATGCCATGTCCGACATCGTCGACACCTCCGGCGTACCCTGCTGCGGCACCGCAGACGCCGCGATCGACAGCACCGCCGTGCAATTCCGCGCGAATCTGGCCAACATTCGTCCATGGAGCGCCGAAAAGCCCTACCTGTACACGCTGGCTCTCACCGTGCGCGCAGCAGACAACAGCATCATCGAAGTGGTGCCGCAACGTCTCGGCTTCCGCCATTTCGAAATCGTTGACGGCATTATGCGACTCAACGGCAAGCGCATCATCTTCCGCGGCGCCAACCGCCACGAGTTCGACGCGCGTTTGGGCCGTGCCATCACCGAGCAGGAGATGCTCACCGACATCATCACCTGCAAGCGCAACAATATCAACGCTATTCGCACCTCCCACTACCCGAATCAGACGCGATTCTACGAACTGTGCGATGAATACGGCCTGTACCTGATCGACGAGACGAACCTTGAGACCCACGGCAGCTGGACCATTCCCGGTGATGTGGAGACCCCTGAAACCGCCATTCCGGGCAGCAATCCCATCTGGGAAGGCCCTTGCGTGGACCGTATCGCCAGCATGATCGGGCGCGACCGCAATCATCCGAGCGTACTGATCTGGTCTCTGGGTAACGAATCGTACGCAGGCGAGGTGTTCCGCGCGATGTACCGCTTCGCTCACGCGGCCGACTCCACGCGACCCGTGCATTACGAAGGCGTGGTGCATGACCGCCCCTTTGACGACGTGACCGACATCGAGACCCGCATGTATGCCAAGCCCGCGGAAATCGAGGAATATCTGACCAATGATCCGAAGAAGCCCTATATCTCCTGCGAATATATGCATGCCATGGGCAATTCGGTCGGCGGCATGCATCTGTACACCGAGCTGGAGCGTTATCCGCATTATCAGGGCGGCTTTATCTGGGACTTCATCGATCAGGCCCTGTGGCAGCAGCTGGACGACGGCACCGAACGCCTGACCTACGGTGGCGACTGGGACGATCGTCCCTGCGACTATGAGTTCGCCGGCGACGGCCTAGTCTTCGCCGGCCACTCTCCCTCACCGAAGCTGCAAGAGGTCAAGCGTCTGTACGCTCCCGTGGTACTGACCGTAAGCGACCACGATGTGACCATCGAAAACCGCAATCTGTTCGTCTCCACCATTGATTTCGCGTTCACGGCGAAACTGCTGGCGGACGGCAATGCCATCTGGCAGGCCGACTACCGCTTTGATGTGCCCGCCGGCGAGACCCGCACCTTCCCGATTGACTTCCCGTCGGTGGACGCCGCTGGCGAAATCACCTATGAGGTCGATCAGTCGCTGGCAACGGCAACACCGTGGGCACCAGCCGGCTATGAACTGGCGTTCGGCCAACACACCGTTCAGTCAGTCGTGCCGGCTTCCGCCGGAACCGATTCGACCGCGTGCGGCGCGGTTCCCTCCGCGGCTGATTCCGATACTTCCGATACCGGTACAGTAACGGTTGGCCGCTGGAACATCGGCGTGGTCAGCGGTGACGGACGTACCGAAGCGTTGCTTTCACGCACGCAGGGCGGCATGGTGTCATTCAAGCGTGACGGTCGCGAAATGGTGTTGCGCCGTCCGGCGATCACCTGCTTCCGCCCGCTGACCGACAATGATCGCGGCAATGGCAGCGGCTTCGACCGCGTGCGCTGGTTCGGTGCCGGCCGTTATGCACGTATAGCGAATCAGCAGTTCTCGCAAACCGAGACTGGTGTCATCGCCGAATACACATATACGTTGGCCGAGCCGGGCGAAACCCAAGTTGCCGTGCGCTATGAGGTGGATGCCGCCAGCGGACGTGTACATCTGGCCGCCCGATATGCCGGTGCCACCGATGCGCCGACGCTGCCGGCATTCGGATTGGAATGGACACTTCCCAAGCAGTACGAGAACCTGCGCTTCTACGGCCTTGGCCCCGAGGAGACCTATCGCGACCGTCTGCACGGTGGCAAGCTCGGCATTTTCGAGCGCACCGCGGCCGAAGACAATGCACCGTATCTGGTGCCGCAGGAGACCGGCAACCATGAAGACGTGCGTTGGGCCGAAGTGCTTGACGCCCAAGGACACGGCATGCGTATCAGTCAGGCCGGCAGCGAACATTTCGCGGCGAGCCTGTTGCCGTACAGCTCGCTCATGCTGGAAGAGGCGACCCACCAGAACGAGTTGCCGCCGGTCCGTCACACGTTCCTGCGCCTGTTGGCCGCGCAAATGGGCGTGGGCGGCGACGATTCATGGGGCGCGCCCGTCCATGAGCAGTACCAGCTGCCCGCCGATCGCGCCTACACGCTCGACGTGAATCTGGAACTGTTCTAACAGCGATAAAGAAGCTCCCTCTGACGAGGGAGCTTCTTTATCGTGCTGGTACGAAACTGTCACGCACTACTAGGGTGGTGGAGATGAAGGTGTGGTGGTGCAGCGTGCGCCGACTGGAGATGGCCTCGGCAAGCATCGTAATCGCAGTATCGGCCAGCTCATTCTGATCGATATCGTAACTGGTCAATGTCGGCGAAGTGTACTGGGCGATGGCCTGGTTATTGATACTGATCACACTGGTATCGCGAGGCACCAGCACTCCCGCAGCGGTAAACGCCTGCAGTACGCCGACTGCAATCGTGTCCGCAGCCACGATGAACGCATCCGGCATGTCATCTCGATGATCGTTAGCCGCTTTCTCCCCTAGAGTGCGCCCGGTGTCCACAGTGAACGCGCCTTGCGCGTAAATCAGGCCTTCCGCATCCAGCCCCAAACGCTCGGTCCAATTGCGGAATGCGGTTAATCGGCTGTCTTCCGGGTATTCGTGCAAACCCATCGTGAAGCCAGTACCGCCGATATAGCCGATGCGTCGTTTGCCCGAGGACACCAACACATCCAATGCGTCCAAAATGGTTTGGCTTAAATCCGGTTGCACCGAATCGAACAGGCCGGGCGCAGGATTGATGTCGATGAATACGCCATAAGGCAATACCAGATGGAGTTTCAACAGTTCATCCGAAGAAGGTACGGACGGTCCGATGGAAATGAAGCCGTCGAAATCACCGGCGTTGGCAATCAGATCGTCGATATGGGAAAACGACGTGAGTTCCATGTGCTGGGCTCTGGCATTGTCGCCGAGCACGGACCGCAGTTCATCGAAATAGGCGTCCGCCAGTTCTTCCTCGCGGGTGGCGTTGTCGAGTACGGCCACACGGCGTGGCAATACGATACGGCGTGATCCGGTAGCGTAGCCAAGCTGCTCGCTGACCTCGATGATGCGACGTCGCGTCTCCTCTTTGACAGACAATGTCGGGTCCCCATTGAGCAGCCGGGATACCGTGGCCTGCGAGAAACCTGATTCCTGCGCGATTTCCTTCATCGTGACCATGACATCATCCCCTCAATGCAAACATTACGTAGTACTTCAGTAAATTACTTTACTACTTAGCGTAACGCGCAAAGCCCGCAACCGGAATACACCGGTCACGGGCTTTGCGATATCAATGTCACATCAGCAGACGATATGACCTGATGTCAGCTCTCGTCTTCGGCGACGCGGGAGCGGCTGTAGATCATCTTCATCGAGCAGATGAAGATAACCATCGCACCCAGGACGATGATGCCGCCGACCATGAAGACGTTGGCATAGGTCGAGGCCGGACCGGATTCGGTGCCGAACAGAGAGCCGCCGCTCATCGCGCCATTGGCCATGAGCTGGCCGAAGATCGCGACACCGACCGAACCGGTGATGGCCTGCATCAGATCGTTGAAGCCCAATGCACGTCCGGATTCCTCGGCCTCCACGGTCAGCGTTGCGGTATCCACAATCGGCTGGTAGAAGAACGAGGTGCCGAAGTAGTAGATGCACGGCGCCACGGCAAGAGCCCAGATCTGGCCCATCGGAATCAGGAACGCAACGGCGATCAGGCCACCGCCCATGCAGGCGAGCGCCAGAATGATGGAGGCCTTGCGGCCGATCTTCTGGATGATCGGGCCAGCGGCGAAGCCCATGATGGCGGCGAGGATGATCGACCACACCAGCAGGTTGGAGACCTGGGAGGAGTCGATGCCGTACACGTTCAGGCCGATGGCGTTGCAGCCGGCGTTCAGGGTGTAGCTGAAGAAGTAGCCGACAAAGATGACGATCATGGTCATCGCGAAGGCCGGGTTGGTGAGCATCTCCGGGGTGATGAACGGATCCGCGGCCTTGTTGATGTAGACCACGAAGGCCACGCCGGTGACCAGCACCGCGATACCCCAGAAGATGGTCATGTCGGTGAAGAACATGGTCACCGAGCCGGCGAACAGGCCAATGAGCGTGAAGCCGATCACGTCGACGCGCGCGCCCTTGGCATGCTCGTCAGGCAGGTTCTTGGCCAGGATCGGGATGAAGAACACCGCGATGATGCCGATACCGAAGAGGATGCGCCAATCGACAAGGGTCATGTAGCCGGCAAGGAAGACGCCCAGAGCCGCGGCGATACGGAACACGGCGACGAACACGCCGTACCAGATGACTCGCTTCTTCTTCTCGATGTACTTGGAGACGAGCACCAGGAAGATGGAGCCGGAGACCTGCCAGCCTGCGGACTGCACGGTACGGGCGGCGATGACGATCCAGATGCTCAGGTCGCCGAAGCAGCCGAGGATCGAACCGAGCACGAACACGATCGTGCCGAGAATCATCATCTTCTTCAGGGACACGAAGTCACCGAGAGAACCGTAGATCACGCACACGATGCCGAGCACGATGCCCGGAATCGAGGTGATCAACGGGGCGAGGTTGGCCTGGCCGAGCTGGTCGCCGATGTTCACATAGATCATGCCGAAAGCCTGCTGCTGCAGCACGCCCATGGTGAAGATGATCAGTACGATCGGAATGGCGATCTTTGCCATCTTGTTCATACGGGCAAACTCTTCGGTGCCCTCCTCAGGCACCGGGATACCGTTCGCCTTCTCCTTGACAGCGGTTTCTGCCATGGTGATTCCTTTCTATTGGTTTGAGTTTGGTGGAATGCCTTATGCGCGAGCGCAAGGAGTAAAAACAGCTACCTCCTCTCGCATGGGAATCGACGGCGCCGCGCCTCTTCTGGATACCGCGAGGGCCGAGGCCTTCGCGGCGAAATCAAGTGCATGGGCGATGGGTTCGCCGGACATCAGGTCGGCAAGGAGATAACCAGTGAAGGTGTCGCCGGCCGCCGTGGTGTCGACCGTGTCGACGAGATAAGCGGACTGCGTGACGACGTGGTCCCCACGCAAATACATCGAACCGCACTCGCCGAGGGTGAGGGCTATATCCGCCTGGGAGAAACGCGCACGCATCGCACGGATCAGTGTCTCCCCATCTTCTTCGGCCCCTGTGAGCATCGCCGCCTCGCCCTCATTGAGTACAAAACAGCCGATGGCATCAAGATCGACTTCGTCGAGCCGCGAGTCAGCCGGCGAGGGATTGAGCACGATGAACATGCCGCGGGCCTTGGCGCGGGACACGATATAGGGCAGTTCGCTGATTTCGTTCTGCAGCAGCAGCCAATCGCCCTTCCCATACCCGTCAAGCACCTGATCGACGAAATCACGGTCGATGGCACGGTTCGCGCCGGGGTACAGCACAATGCAGTTGTCGCCGCTGGCATCGTTTTGGATGATGGCGTTGCCGCTGCGCACATCATCGCGCACTACCACCGAGGTCACGCCCACCGCGCAGGATTCGAGCAGGTCGCGCAGGAACATGCCGTCCCGTCCTACCTGGCCGGCATGGTGCACATCGGCGCCGGCACGAGCCAATGCGATCGATTGATTCAGTCCCTTGCCTCCGGGGAACACGTCGAGCGCATGCGAGGTGATGGTCTGGCCTTTGGCCGCAAAATGATCCACCCCGTACACATAGTCGATGTTCAGCGAGCCGAAATTCAGTATGCGCATCAGGACTCCTTTCCCATGACGGGACCGGTGACAGCCAGTTCGTAGATGCGACGGCAATCGTCGCGATCAAGGCGGGCAATGGACCCGATGGTGGCGTCCGGCCCGTAGAAATCGATGTTGTCCAACATGCGTTCGATGCCGTCGCCCGGCAGATCGAAGTCCTTGAAGGAAACAGGCATGCCTAGCGAGCGGAAGAACGATTCCGTTGCGGCGATGCCACGCCGGGCCAGTTCGGTTTCGTTCATCGAGCCGGGCCTGATGCCGAATACCTCAGTGGCGTATCGCGCGAAACGGAACGGGGCCTTCTCGCTGGCCACGCGCATCCAAGATCCCATGATGATTGACAGGGTGGCCCCGTGAGGGGTGTCGTATAGCGCGCTCAGCTCGTTGGCAATCAGGTGGGTGGACCAGTCCTGTTCACGACCCACGCCGAGGGTGTTGTTCTGCGCGATGGTGGAGATCCACATGATTTGCGCTCGCAAGTCGTAATCGGCAAGGTCGGCCAACGATTTCGGGCCGACATCGACCAAGGTGCGCAATGCGCCTTCGGCCATACGGTCGATTACGCCGATCTCGTTGTCGGCGCTGAAATACCGTTCGCAGATGTGGGAGAACATGTCCACAATGCCGCAGGCAGTGGGGAACGCCGGCACCGTGACGCTGAGTTCGGGGTTCATGAACGCGAATGCCGGCCGGAGTACTGGTTCGCTCAGCGTGAGCTTGGAATGCTCATGCTCATTGTTGATGACGGCGACCTGGCTGGATTCGCTGCCCGATGCCGGGCACGTCAGTACCACCGCGACGGGAAGGGTGCGATTTACCGGCACTTTGCCGGTGAAATAATCCCATACGTCACGCTCTCCGGCGGCTCCCAGCGCGATTGCCTTGGCCGAATCGATGACGCTGCCTCCGCCGATGGCCACAACGGCGTCGACATTGCGGGCTTTGGCGATGGCGATGCCTTCACGCACCAGCGTCAGTCGGGGATTCGGCTTCACGCCGCCAAGCTCCGTATAGGAAATGCCGGCCCGTCCAAGGCTGCGGCGCACGGCATCTAGCAAGCCGCTGGTTTCCAGATATGCTCCGCCATCATGATGGATGAGCACGCGGGAAACGCCCTTTGCGCCCAGTTCGTCTCCCACTTTGGTTTCGGCGTCGCGCCCGAAAACGAAGGTGGTTCCGATGCATATGGTGAAATCCCTCATATCATGCTCCTTGCGTGTATGACGGTGTCCGTCATGATGTCGTTGAGTTCCGCGATGTCGTGCGCCACATATGCGGGGTTTCTGCTGAGCAACGCGATTTCGTCGCCATCCCCGTATGTGACCGCTATGCAGGAGATGCCGTTGGTCCGTGCAGCTTCGATGTCGCTGAAGGTGTCTCCCACATAGAGGCATTGTCTCGGCGCGATGCCATGCCGTCGAACGATTTCGGCTATCATTTCGACCTTCGTCGCCTCACGGCCGGGTATGGAATCGGGGCAGATCCAATCGTCGAACAGGTTCGCCCAGCCTTTGCTGCCGAGTATGCGCCTCAATGCGCCCTCCGGCTTGTTGGTGACGATGATATTGCGTACGCTATGTCCCTTCAGCTCATTCAGCATGCTCTGAATGCCCGGATAGAGTCTGGTGCGCGAAAAATCATTGAGCGTGCGGTAGTGTACGCGTACATCCTCATCAAATGTCTCCAGATACGCCTCCCCGGGATAGGGGATCACGTGCCGCATGATCTCATCCATCGGATCGGCCAGATTGGCGTCATCGCGCATGTACAGGTCATCGATCGCCCCGCCCGCACGACGCGCGGCGTACGTCAGGGAATTCCACACGTCGCTGCCAGTGTCGGCAAGGGTGCCATCGAAATCCCATAACAGGCATCGGTACTCCATTGGATTGCTCCTTTCGTTCATTCGCATGGCGGTGGTCGATGATTGGAGGCGAGATACCGCCGGCCGGCCAGAAGGGGTTGGAGTCGCCGGCCGGCGGTGGAGGGGGTTGTTCAGGGGCAAGACTCAGTCGTAGTTTTCGAGGGTGCTGTTCAGTAGGTCGACGAATCCGGGGAAGTCGAGTTCCAGCGCGGCTTCCGCATTCGGCTCTTCGCCGCGATAGCCCATCGTCGGCGTGCGTTCAAGATCCACGGCAGGCACGGTACCGCGCAGATGACGGTAGTCGCACACGGTCATACCGCGGGTAAGTGCGCCGTGCAGCTCGATATCGATATGCATCGGGACCGCAGTGATCAGCGACGGGTCGATAACCCATGCCACCGCGCATGCGTCGTGCATGGTGGCGCCCGTCAGCTCGGACTCCTCCTCGCATGCGCCGATGAAGAAATCGGTCAGATCGGCGGCCAGGTTCGCGGCCTTGGTGCCGATCTCACGGAACTTGGCTACGTGCTTGGCGGTCAGCTCGCATTGACGGGTCAGGTTGATGCCAGTCATCTTGACGTGCATACCGGAGTTGAACACGCGCGATGCCGCCTCGGGGTCGACGAAGATGTTGAATTCGGCGGCAGGGGTCCAGTTGCCGTAGGTGACGGACCCGCCCATGATGCACAGCTCCTTGACCCGTTCCACGATGCGCGGCTCACGGTTGATGGCGGAGGCGATGTTGGTCAGCGGACCGGTGGCGATCAGCGTCACGTCATCCGTGCTCATTACGGTGTCGACGATGAAGTCGACCGCATGCTTGTTCTGTGCGGCGTGCGTCGGCTCCGGCAGCACGGGACCGTCCAGACCAGTCTCGCCGTGGAACTGCGGTGCGGTGACCAGCGGTGCGACCATCGGGCAGCTGTGCCCCGGATATACGCCGATGCGGTCCGCCACGCCAAGGACCTCAAGCACCTTGATGGCATTGCGGGTCACGTTCTCCAGTGTGCAGTTGCCGCCAATGGTCGTGATACCCAGCACGTCGAGGTGCTGCACGGCGAGCATGATGCCGAACGCGTCATCGTGTCCGGGATCGCAGTCAAGGATGACCTTCTTCTTGTTTTCCATAGGGATACCTCCGTTGGTTGTGTTCTTTGGATTGGTCGATATTCGGGCATGGCGTTCAGCCGGTTTGCCCGGCGAGGAACTCGTGCAGCTGTGCAGCGTCCGGCGAGGAACGTGCCCCGCGACGGGCCACTTTGTATGCGGAGACGGCATTGCCCTCTCGCAATGATTCGGCGAGGGAGGCTCCGGCGAGTCTGGCAGCGATGAAACCGGCGTTATAGACGTCCCCCGCTCCGATGGTGTCTTCGACGTTCACCCGGAACGCCGGGCTTTCCGTCAGGCCGTCTTGCGTAAGACCGATCGATCCTCGGGCGCCGTCCCGGACGATGACGGTCCGGCCGTCCACCGCATAGGCCGTGGCGTTGCCCATCATGTCGTCGTCGCCTAAATAGGCGAACTCGTCCGGCCCTGATCCCAGCAGATAATCGACATTCGGAATAATGCGTTCGAGTGCAGCCGCGAAATCGGGGTCGAGCACGCCGTCGTCCACACGCAGGTTCAGGTCGAAAGATGTAGGGACTCCGGCATCGTGGGCCTGTTCGAAGATGCGGATGATCGTCTCCCTAGCGCTGGTGTCGTAGGTCAGGCACATGCCCGAGGAGTGGACCCAATCCGCCTCACGAATCATGTGCATCGGCACAAGGTTTTCGTCGAGCACCTTGAACGATTGCCGTTCGCGAGGCCATCCCCACAGGTACCTCTCTCCGCGGTCGTCCACGAAAGCGAATACGCCGACCGTGCTCAGGGTCGAATCCGCAACCAGCCCGGTCACGTCCACGCCCGCATCCTTGAAGTCCTGCATAACGAAACGCCCGTACTGATCATCTCCCACGGTGCCCACGAACGATACATCCAGGCCGAGCTTCGCCAACGCCACGGCCGTGTTCGCCGAGGTTCCTCCTCCCTCGATGCCGATCTGCGGATATTCGACCTGCGTGCGCTCCTCGTTGAGAAAACGCGGATAGGGCACGATGATATCCACATTGGCATCGCCGACGACAACGACCTTAGGCATCTTTGGCCGCCTTGATAAAAGCCTCGACCTTGGCCGGGTCCTTGCACCGATCCGTATCGGCGCGATCATCGTCGTAATTGGTCAGGGAGAACGAGTCGACGCCATACGGGTGCGTGGCATAAATCGCCTCGGCCACATTGGAGGCGTCCAGACCGCCGGCGATGATGCACGGCACGTCGGTGGCCTCGATGATGGCCCGGTCGATGGCCCGGTCATGGGTCAGGCCGGTCGCTCCGATGTCTCCGGCAGCAGGTGCTTTGGTGTCGATGAGGAAGAAGTCGGAAACCGGCTCATAGTCCTTCACATACTGCATGACCTTCTGTTCGTCGAGAGGCACTCCGGCTAGCACCGGGATGGCCTGCATGATCTTCAGTTCGGGGAACCGGCTCTTAAGTTCCGCCACTTCGGCCGGACTGATGCCTTCGATGTCGCCGGACAGGTGCAACACGTCGGGCATGGCTTCGCGCAGGTTCTCGCTGATTTCGTCGATGTCTTCGGCGACGGTCAGGCCTATGCGCACGGCTTGTGGTTGCACGCCTTCGAAGATTTCCCTGGCCCGTTCGCAATCGAGCTGACCGGGCGTCCGCTTGATTTTGCCGTAGGAGACGCCGATATGTTCGCCGCCCATGTCGATTACCATGCGAGCGTCCTCGACATTCCTTATTCCATAGATTTGAGCAATGACATCAGCCACGATGGTTCCTTTCCTGAGCAATGGCGTTGATGAACGCGGGGACGGAGAATACCGTCTCCTTGAGGCCTGCACCCTGAGCCACTCGGGTGACGGGCGGCGGCGTCACGAAGGAACGCCGAAGTGTGTCGGTCTGGGCAAACACCTCGCGGGCCTGGCCATCGAGCAGCACGCGGCCGTGGTACATCACGATGACACGGGAGAAGTTCGCGGTGACGAATTTCATGTCGTGCGAAATCGTGATGCAGAGTCTGCCTTGTGCTTTCAGACGTTCGATGATGCGTGCAAGGCGGGCGTTGCCCGACGCATCCTGACCGCACGTTGGCTCGTCGAAAATCACCACGGATGGGTCCATCATGATGACGGCACCGATTGTGCAGAATTTCTTCTCGGTGGGCGTCAGGTCGAATGGGTGCACGTCGAGCTTTTTGGTGAGGCCTACCAGCTCGGCGATGCTGTCCACGCGATGCGCGATGCCCTGATCGCTCATGCCGATCTGGCGCGGACCGAATTCGAATTCCTTGCGGACGCTTTCCAGAAACAGCTGATCGTCGGGATTCTGAAAGACATAGCCCACGCTGCGAGACCATTCGGCGGTGCTGCGCTCATTGACGTCAATGCCATCAATCAGCACTTTGCCTCCGGTGGGGCGCAGAATGCCGTTGAAATGCTTGACCAGCGTGGTCTTCCCTGCACCGTTCTGCCCTATGATCGCCACCGGCTCGTTGCCGTCAAGTGTCAAGTCCACTCCGTCAAGGGCCTTGTCCCCTCCGGGATAGGCGTGCTCCAGTGCCTGCAACTCGATTTTCATGAGAGCGCCTCCTTGGCCATGCGGATGGCCGGCTCCTCGGTAATGGCAATCGGGCCACCGAGCGCACGGGTGATCTTCACGTAATCGGGCACTTCCACGCCATGCTCTTCGATCGCCGGATCGGAGAACACCTCCATCGGAGAGCCAAGGGCCACGACTTCGCCTCGCTCGAGCACCATGACGGTATCCGCGTATCGTGCCACTCGCTCCATGTCATGGTCGACCATGATGACGGTGACGCCGTCCGCATTGAGCTGTTTGACGATGTCGAAAATCTCCTCGCTGCCCATCGGGTCGAGCTGCGTGGTGCACTCGTCAAGCACCAGAATGCGCGGTTCCATGATGAAAGTGGATCCGAAAGCCACACGCTGCACCTGTCCACCCGACAGTTCCAGCGGGTTCTTGTCTAGAATGTGGTCGATGCGCATCAATTTCGCCACAGCTTCGACGCGGTCGATCATCTGCGCTCTGGGCACACCGTGGTTGCCTAATCCGTAGGCCAGCTCTTCGGCGACGGTCCCGGCGGTGTAGGACAGCTGGTTGAACGGGTTCTGAAACACCAGGCCGATGGTCTTCGACAGTTCGGCGATGGTCGAATCGGCGACATCGGTCCCGTCAATTAGGATGTGTCCAGCCCCCGCCCCCACGAAATAGTGCGGGATCAGGCCGACGAGCGCATTGCATAACGTGGATTTGCCTGCCCCATTCGCGCCGATGATGGTGAAGAAGCTGCCTTCCTCGACCTGGAAGTCCACGTGTTTGACGGCCCGACGCTTGGTGTCGCGGTACTTGAAGGAGAAATCCTTGACCTCTACTATCGGACTCATTCACTTGCCTCCCCACGAGACCGGCAACGGAATCACACCGATGCGGATGCATACGGAAACGGCGACCACGGCGATCAGAAACAGGACGAAGATCCAATTGAGTACCTTGTCGGCGGCATTCCAGCTGACCTTGACATAACTGGTCTGCTTCACTCCAGTAATGCCGAAGCCGCGAGTCTCCAGGGTCATACCCCGCTCCTGGGCGTCGGTCAGCGATGACATGACAACCGGACCAAGCAACGGGATATACGCCTTGATGCGGGCGATGACCCCACCCGATGCATCGAGTCCGCGAGCGGATTGCGCCTCCTGAATCACCGCCATACGTCGTTGCATCTGCGGCACGACATTCAGGCTGGCGAGCACCAGGTATCCGACCTTGGCGCTGAGCCCCACCGAAGTGAACGCGGATACCATAGCACCGACATAGGTGGTTTTGTTCATGATGTAGAAGCTGCCAAGAAACACCAGCAGGCTCACCACCACTTTGGCCGCATACAGCACGCCTTCGAGCCCCAGTTGAGCGAAGCCAAAATCCAGTAATGCGGTACGGTTCTTGGGACTGTACAGCCCTTGGATGAACATGAGCATCACAGTGACGGGGATGCCGAAACCGAACATTATCTTGGCGAAATCACGCTGTATATGAGCCAAGAACGAGACCACAAGCAGCAACACCACGAGTATCAGACCAAGCGTGAAGTCAGGCCATGCCAATGCGGACAGACCCAAGGCGAACACGGCCGCTATCTTGGTGATCGGATTCAGCTTCCCAATTACGGTGTCATTGATGACCGGCATATGCGACGACATGTCTTACTCGTCTTCTTCTTCGTCATCATCACTCAGCGCATCATTGTCCGAGCCGCCCATGGAGTCGGCCGCATACTGGCTGAGAAAGCGACGGGGAATCTTCTGCACGATCACCCACGCGATGGCGACAGTGATGCCCTTGTCGAGGAGGTTCTCGATCAGCGACGAGGAGATCACCGAGGCGAGAATGTCTTTCATGGCCACGACCAGCGTTGCCGTCAGCACCGATGTACCGTTGACGCCGGTGGCACCGCCGTATACGAATGTGGTGATCAGCGATGCGGAGATCGCATTGACGAACGTGCACACCAGCCAGATGACCACGACGCCCCACTTCTTGTGGAACAGTCCGGCCTTGACCATATAGCCGACGACCAAACCGCACAATACCGACACCGCCGCATAGGGAAGATAGACCGGGTTGGCTACCAGTGCCAGGAAAAGATTGGTCAGCAGGCCGGTCAGGGCCGCGACCCATGGTCCAGACAGGCATGCGACGACGATGGTGCCGATCATGTCGAGGAACAGCGGCAGCTTGAGTGCGGAGCACAGAGTTCCGCCAATGAGATTGATTCCAACCGCGATCGGAATCAGCACCAGGCACTTTGTGGAGAATTGTGCCTTGATCCCTTCCCAGAACGACAGCTTCCTTGCCATGCTGGCCCTCCTTTATTTTCCAACCCTCGGTTTTCCGCAGTGTGCAATCTACATTGTTTGTCTTGCGGAATCTTAGGAAATCATTTTCCTAAAATGTTTTCTTGAGATAAGATTATAGGACGCCAACGTCAGTGTCAACACGGCGGGTCGAGGGGCAAGCAACCCGGACCGAACGGCCCACAATGGCGACGTAGCAAGGAACAGAACGCTACGCCCTTGTACACTGATACAGAGGAAAACAGGCAGGAGGGGAGACATGAACATCAGGGACATCGCACGCATCGCGGGCGTCTCCACCTCGACGGTCTCCAAAATCGTCAACGGCAAGGATTCCAGCATCAGCGAGGAAACCCGCAAGAAGGTCCTGACGATCGTCAAGGAATATCATTACAAGCCATATGCCTCCGCCTCACAGCGCACGCGTAGCTACACCATCGGAGTGCTGCTGCGCTCCCCCATCTCCTTCGATAGCACGCTGGACGGCATCATCCAGGCCGCCCAGAACGCCGGATACGCAACCGATGCCTACAACAGCTATTCCGATCCGGAACGCGAGCTCAAAAACATCGCAGCGATATGCGGCCGCAACGTCGACGGCGTCATCTGGGAACCGGCCACTCCGGACAGCCTCGCCTATGCCTCGCAATTCCCCGAAAGCACCCCACTGCTGACCATAGGACCCAACGGCGGCGACCAGTCACTGCTACTGCCTTATAAAGAAGCGGCCTACAAACTGACCAGCGAGCTCATCGAACGGGGGCACCAACACATCGCCTGCCTAATGACCAAGGGACGCCGCACGCAGGATTTTCTCGAAGGCTTTCGCTCCTGCCTGTTCGATCATCAGCTGCCTTATAGCGACGATCTGGTCTACTACGACCTCAACGACTCGCTGCCCGGCAAAATCGGAAGCCGGGACATCACCGGATTTGTCTCCTCGCATTACCGGCGAGCACTCGAGTTCACGCAGATGATCAGCCCCCTGCATTACCGGCTTCCAGAGGATGCTTCACTTGTCTCCATCAAAAACGACACCGCCGAAGCGCTGGCCTATCCCGGCAACACGGAAATATCTACCTACACCATCCGCAACTCCGACTTCGGCGCCTACCTCTGCGAGAAGCTCATTGCGCAGATAGAGCACGACAAAGAGCAGCATCCCTCGTTCGTACAGGATTTTCATCTCGACAACACCAGCACCATCGCAGCCCCGCCCACTTCCGCCATCAAACATGTGTTGGTCGTCGGCAGCATCAATATTGACCACTATCTGTCAGTGCCGCGGCTACCTCATATCGGGGGTACGGTATCCACCAAATCGGCGGCGCGATACCCCGGGGGCAAAGGGGTCAATCAGGCGATCGGCGCAGCCAAGCTCGGGCACCGCGTTACCCTTATCGGCAATGTCGGCGTCGACAATGGGTCCGATTACATCTTCAAGGCGATGGAACAGCATGGGGTCAATACGGCCGGTGTGCGACGCTGCGCCGGAGAGGACACCGGCTCATCGTTCATATTCCTCGCCCCCAACGGCGAATCGGTCATCGCGATTCTCTCCGGAGCCAACGCGTCGCTCACCCCGGATGACATCACCTCCAACGAACGCCTGTTCGACAATGCCGGATACTGCCTGATACAGACCGAAATACCGTTGGAATCAGCCAAAGTCACCGCGATCACCGCCCGACGGCACCATGCCAAAACCATTATCAAGCCCTCGTCATGCGACTATCTGCCCGACTCCATCGTCGCCAATGCCGACATTCTCGTGCCGAACGAGCACGAACTGGCGATCATCGAAACTGAGGGAAAAACAATGGAGGATAAGGCCGCGCATCTTCTCGAACGCGGCGCGGGCTGCGTCATCGTCACCCAAGGAGAACACGGCTGCTACCTACGCGGCCAGAATGTCGAGTGCCACTATCCGGCCGCTGACTTCACCCCCGTAGACAGCACCGGAGCCGGCGACGCGTTCATCAGCGCGCTCGCCTCGTATCTGATGTACGGATACACCGTGCGGCAGGCGGTCGAAATCGCCACCTATGCCGCCGGGTACTCAATCACCCGCAAAGGCGTCATACCCTCGCTTATCGACCGGCTCTCGCTGGACGCCTACGTCCATCACAGCGAACAGTAGCGGCACGGGTATCTGTCTTAAGGCAGTTTCCACCGCAGACAATTAAGGGGAACCGCATCTAGTCTGCGGCTCCCCTCAGTCAGCTTCGCTGACAGCTCCCCTCTCTGAGGGGAGCCAAAAAGCACTACTCCAGTTCCACTGCACCGGTGTACAGCTGGTAGTACTCGCCCTTTTGCGCGATCAGCTCGTCATGCGAACCACGCTCGATGATGTTGCCGTGGTCGAGCACCATGATCACATCGGAATTGCGCACGGTGGACAGGCGGTGGGCGATGACGAAGACCGTACGGCCCTTCATCAGGTTATCCATACCAGCTTGCACAACCTCTTCAGTACGCGTATCAATCGAGGACGTGGCCTCGTCAAGGATCAGCGCAGGCGGATCGGCCACCGCCGCGCGAGCGATGGAGATCAGCTGGCGCTGGCCCTGGGACAGGCCGGAACCGTCGCCTTCGAGCACCGTGTTGTATCCCCCGGGCAGCATGCGGATGAAGCTGTCCGCATTGACCAGACGCGCGGCCTCGATGCATTCCTCATCGGTGGCGTTCAGGCGGCCGTAACGGATGTTGTCCATCACGGTGCCGGTGAACAGGTTCACGTCCTGCAGCACGATGCCCAAAGACCTGCGCAGGTCAGGCTTCTTGATGCCGGCCACGGAGATACCATCATACAGAATCTGGCCTTCCTGAATGTCGTAGAACCGGTTGATGAGGTTGGTCACGGTGGTCTTGCCGGCACCGGTGGCGCCGACGAGCGCGATCTTCTGGCCGGGCTTGGCGAACCAGGTGATGTCGTGCAGCACCGGCTTGTCCGGGTTGTAGCCGAAAGTCACGTTGGTGAAACGCACGTCGCCGCGCAGCAGGGTCAGTCGGCCGTCGGGCGAGGTGATCGCCTGCTCCTTGGCCTTCATCGCCACCTCGCGGGCCGAGCCCTTGAGCTTTTCTGCGGCCTTCAGAGACCTCGTACCGTCGTCGCCGACCTCGCGCTTCCATGCCCAGTGGCCGGTCTCGTGGTCGACTTCGGTCATGGTGCGGCCATCCTCGCCAAGTTCCACGTTCACGAGCGTCACGGTGCCCTTGTCTTCCTCGATGGGTTCGTCCATCAGCTTGAAGATACGGGAGGCACCGGCGAGCGCCATCATCACCATGGTCAGCTGCTGGGAGACCTGGCCGATCGGGTTGATGAACGAGCGGGATAGGGTCAGCAGGGAGACGAGCGTGCCGAGGGTGAGCGGCTTGACGCCGGTCAGACCGATGTCGTTGACGCCGGCCAGCGAGACGGCGGCGCCGACGATGGCAAGCAGGATGTAGAGCAGGTAGCCCATGTTGCCGACGACCGGCATGGTGACGTTGCCCCAGGTGTTCGCTTCGGCGGACGCCTCGAAGAGTTCCTCGTTCTTCTCGTCGAAGGTATTCTGGGTGGCGTCTTCATGGTTGAAGACCTTGATGACCTTCTGGCCGTTGACGGATTCCTCCACGAAGGCGTTCACGTCGCCGATCCACTGCTGCTGCTTGACAAAGTAGCGGCCGGAGCGGCTCACGATCTTGCGCACGATGAAGTAGAGCAGAACGGTGAACACGATTACGAACGCGGTGAACGGAATGGACAGCCACAGCATGGACAGCAGCGCCGCGACCGCGGAGATAATCGAGGAGAACATCTGCGGGAACGACTGCGAGATGGCCTGGCGCAGCGTATCGGTGTCGTTCGTGTAGTGGCTCATGATGTCGCCGTGCTCGTGGCTGTCGAAGTAGCGGATCGGCAGCTTCTGCTGGTGGGCGAACATGTCGTCACGAATCTTCTTGAGCGTGCCCTGCTCGACGGTGACGATCAGCCACTGCCACAGCCAGGACGCCACGATGCCGGCCACATACAGGCACGCCATCAGGCTGATGGCCCGCAGCAGCGGGGCCCAGTCGGGGTTCGACCCCCCCACCATCGGCAGAATATACGTATCAATCAACGACTGGAGGAACAGCGCGGAACCGGCCTGCGCGGCGGCACCGACCAAGATGCACACCACGATGGCGATGACGCGCCACTTGTACTGGAAGATGTAGCTGAAGATGCGCTTGATGGTGCCAGGCTCGGCTTTGCCCATGGCGGGCTTGCGGTTCTTGAAACTCTGGTCGTTGCTCATCGTGCTTCTCCTTCCTTGGTATCGGCTGCATTGGTATCAGCTGCGCTGGTATCGGCCGTGGGCATGGGCACTGTCACCGTCACGGTTTCGGACGGCTCAGCGGTAGATGACTCAGCAGCCTGTTCGGCAGCAGCCAGTTCTTCGGGCTGGGCCTGGTTCTTGGTCTGGGATTCGTAGATGGAACGGTATTCATCGCAGGTGACGAGCAGTTCGTCGTGTGTGCCGGACGCCATGATGCGGCCGGAATCCATCACCAGAATCATGTCGGATTCCTGCACGGAGGCCACGCGCTGGGCGATGATGATCTTCGTGGTGTCCGGAATCTCGTTGTGGAACGCGGAACGGATCAGCTTGTCCGTCTTGGTATCGACGGCGCTGGTCGAATCGTCGAGAATCAGAATCTTCGGCTTCTTCAGCAGCGCACGGGCGATGCACAGGCGCTGGCGCTGTCCGCCGGACACATTGGTACCGCCCTGCTCGATGTACGTGTCGTACTTATCGGGGAATTCCTGAACGAATCCATCGGCCTGCGCGAGCTGCGCGGCATGGCGAATCTCTTCATCGGTGGCGTTCGGGTTGCCCCACCTGAGGTTTTCGGCAATAGTGCCGGAGAACAGCACGTTCTTCTGCAACACCATGGCCACCTGATCGCGCAGCGCCTCGAGATCGTAGTCGCGTACATCCACGCCGCCGACCTTCAGCGAACCGGAGCTCACGTCGTACAGTCGCGGCACGAGCTGTACCAGAGACGACTTTGCCGAACCAGTACCGCCGACAATGCCGACGGTCATGCCGGAGCGGATCTTCAGGTTGATGTCGTCAAGCACGGGCTTTTCGGAACTGTCGGAGTAGCGGAAGGTGACATGGTCGAATTCGATGGAGCCGTCGGCCATGTCAGTCACCGGCTGTGCCGGGTTCTGCACCGTGCTTTCCTCCTGCAGCACCTGGCAGATACGCTCGGCAGAAGCCTGAGAAATAATCACCATGACGAAGATCATGGACAGCATCATCATGGCCATAAGGATCTGCATGGCGTAGGTGACCAGTGCGGTCAGGTCGCCGGTGGTCAGGCCCACGGCGGGGTTGTTGCCGGAGGCGACGATCTGCTGCGCGCCCATCCATGCGATGAGGATCATCGAACCGTAGATGCAGATCATCATCAGCGGGCTGTTGAAGCTCATGATGCGCTCAGCCTTGGTGAAGTCCTTGAAGATGCGCTGGGAGATGCGGCCGAACTTGGAGACCTCGAAGGATTCGCGGTTATAGGACTTGACCACGCGGATGCCCTGCAGGTTCTCGTCGACCACGTTGTTCAACGCATCGTAGGTGTGAAACACGCGCTCGAACACCGGATGCACGAGCACGGCCAGACCGCACAGGCCGATGGCCAGAATCGGGATGCAGGCCAGGAACACCATGGAAATCGACGGGGAGATACGGAACGAGAACAGCCAGGATACGACCACCATAATCGGGGCACGCACGCCCAGACGAATGATCATCATGTAGGCGTTCTGCAGGTTCGTCACGTCGGTGGTCAGTCGGGTCACGATCGAACCGGTGGAGAACCGGTCAATATTGGTGAAGCTGAAGCCCTGCACCTTCTCGAACTGGTCCTTGCGCAGGTTCTTGGCGAAGCCCGCGCCGGCCACGGCCGCGTACTTTCCGGACAGGAAGCCGGCACCCAGCGAAACCATCGAGCACACCAGCAGAATCACGCCGAACTTGACGGTGGCCGGCATGCTGCCACCGGTGATACCCTCATCGATCAGCGAAGCCATGATGGTCGGGATCAGGATCTCCAGGATGCCTTCGACCGTCACGAACACCGGAGCCAGGATGCTGGCTTTCTTGTATTCACGAATCGACTGCCCCAACGTGCGCAGTACATGTTTGGGCTTGTCCGGTTCGACGGCTTTGCGCGCCTGCGCGATTGCCTCTGCGGTATCGCTCATTCGTTCTCCTCCTTCGTGTTAGCAACCTCTGCTCCGTCTTGATCGGGAGCCATCACCACAGGTGACTGAGGGAGTGTTTGATGTTCAAATTCGCGTTGTGCGCGCTCGATGTTCGCACGCATGCGTGCGACGTAGTCGCGCAGAGCGGCCTTCTCTCCATCGGAGAAGCCGCCGACCAGCAACCGTTCGACCCGATCGCCGTTCGCCTTGAGATCGGCGACGATCGCGTCCGCCTTGTCGGTCAGGACGATGCGCTTGCAGCGCGCGTCATGCTCCACCGATTCACGGGCGATCAGGCCCTTCTTCTCCATCAGGGCCAGCACACGCGAGGCGGTGGACCGGGTGATGCAGAATTTCTGTTCGATGGTGTGCTGGTATATCTCACGGCCGCGGTTACGCGCCAAGAACATGATGATATGCGCGTTGCCGCCGGTGGTTTCCCTGGCGGTTTGCGGCATGCTCTCGCCCAAATAGCGGTCGACGGCTTTGGTTACCGCGCGCATTTCGATGCTGAGAATATGCTGATCCATTGTCCTCCGTACCATGCGGGGGCCGTGTGCGTTTGTACCTTCACCCCACATTGTTGTATACGCAACAATTCATGATAAAGAGACCTATATACAACAGTTGCACATACAACAATCGGCGTGTTGTAGTATCTCCAAACAACTGTTGAGCCTAAACAAAGCTGGCTCCCCTCAGGAGAGGGAAGCCAGCTGTATTACGCCGTGCGATTGCCTCGCTTCAGCCCTTACTTCGCGAGCTTGGCGTACTCGTCAACCATGAACTGGACGATCTTCTTGCCGCCTTCGCCCAGCAGGGTGGGCAGCGAGTTGATCGGCATGGGGTTGAGGAACATGCGCATCATGGCGTTGTCGGGCAGCTTCGTCAGCTCGCCGGCCT
>ERZ840517.571-NODE-571-length-48250-cov-10.380081_pt1 | contig 48250 bp, 38 predicted proteins | sample MGYA00519876_ERZ840517 | MGnify/ENA primary metagenome ERZ840517 (study PRJEB31850, sample SAMEA3708882) | human gut metagenome | biome: human gut; feature: human-associated habitat; material: faeces | place: China | collected 2014 ... | reverse complement strand
GCGTGGCGTTTTCCTGTTTTTGAGGCGTTTCAGCACCCGTTTTGACTAATAAGTCGTTTTTTCCTTGTTCCTTTTCAGGTAGAACAGAACCTTGAATGTGCTGCGCATAACTCTGCTTTTTTAGGGATACAAAACTAATTTCCGCAGAGTCTTCGGTCAAGATGAATGGAAATGCAATAGACGGTAAATCACTATTTTAGGAAATAAAAGGCATTCCCGAACGAGGTAATGCTTTGGTAACTGAACCCACGCTTGACGATGCCGCCGACTACCGATTCGACAACCTGTATAGAGTGAACTGGATAGAAAAACTACCTGATTATCAATACCAATGCTTACATTTGCCTTTTTACCAAATTTGTGATACTTTTGCCACCAAAAGTGGCAAACAATCGCGGCAAAGACGCGGTCCATTGGCAATTTTTGCCACCAAAAGGAGCCAATATCCCGCACGGAAGTGCAAATCAGATCGTACAGAAAAACGTCACCAGAAACGGGACGCTGAAATCGAGAGCACAGCCGTGGAAGATCGAAACCACGGCATAGGGCCGCCCGGCGGCCTGCGTGATGACGGGCAGCGTGGTGTCGAAGGTCGTCGCGCCGCCGATCGACACGGCGGCCAGAGGTCCGCACCAGCGCGCCACGAGCGGTGCGGCCAGCAGGGTGAAGATTTCACGCATGACGTTGCACAGCAGGGCGATCGTCGCCAGCTCCGGTCCCCGGAGGTCGGCGATGAAGATGCTCGAAAGCGAATAGTAGCCGAATCCCGCGCCCACGGCCAGCGAGTCGGTCAGCGACCAGCCGCCGAGCAGCGGCGCGGCGAGGGCCGCACCGGCCAGCGTGCCTACGGCCGTGGCGACGGGCAGCAGCGCCAGCCGCGGATCGAGCCGCCGGACTCGCTCCGCAAGGGTGCGGTCGTTGCCCAGCGTCACGCCGACGCAGAACATCAGCGCGTAGAGCACATAGGCGCTCATACGCGAACCGGTCATGTCGAACGGCGCGAAAAGCCCCGCGACGCACCCCGCGACGAAAAAGGCGACGATCACCAGACTCCCTTTCAGGGCCGTCCACGCGGAAACGGGAGCTTCGTCCGCATCTCCGCCTTCGTCCGCAGACACGGCGCGGCCGCGAATACGCCGCCACAGCAACCACGCAGCGAAGACGCTCCCCGCAACGGACAGCGCAAAGATCGCAAAGGCGGCCGCCCCGAGCGTCGCCAGAGAGCCGACGACCGCCGGATCGGAACCGACCTCGACGCCCAGCAGGAACAACAGCGCCCAGATAATGAAGGTGATGAGACGTTGTACGAAGGCGAGGCGCCAGCCGACAAGCAGGCGCCCCGTCACAATGCCTCCGATGATGACGGCGAATATTGCAAGCATTCCGGTTACTCCTTTTTCGCCGTGAGTTTCTCGATCTGCCGCTCGGCCTCGGCTTCGAGGTTGGCAGCCTGCTTCTCGGCCTCCTGCACCAGCTTATCCCCGCCCTTCTCGGCGGCGATCCTGGCCAAAGCCCCCTTCGAAGCCGCGGCTTCGACGAGTTTCGCGCGCTGTTCCTGCGCGGCGGCGATGAGTTTCTCGCCGGCGCGCTTCGCCTCGGCGCGGAGGTTTTCAGCCTGTTTGGCGATCTCTTCCGAGAGCGACTCGCTGCCCGTGAGTTTCTGTATCTGCTCGTCGACGACGTTCTTCACGGCCTCCTCGGCGGCCTCCCTGATCCCGAGGGTGATCTTCGGCGAGGAGAACGTGCCGCCGATGTTCACGCCGACCGACTGGAGCGTCTTCCCGCCCGGAACGGCCACCCGGGCCTTGTAGTCGATGGTCTGGTCAAGCCCCGTCGAACCCGCGAGGTTGATGTTCACGCCGCCCATCTTCAGATCGAAGGGCTGCGTGGTGATGCGCCCGTCCTTAATGGAGAAACGAATGGCGACATCCCGGGCCTCGATTTTCCGCAGGTCGTCGTTGCCCAGCGCCTTGGCCAGGGCATCGAACGCCTCGATATTCTGCACGTGGATATTGGCCGACTTGATCTCGCCCGCAGCGTTGAGCGACCGCAGGTCGGGAGACATGGCGGCGTCGAGCGACGTGCCGAGGTCGAGCGACAGCGAATAGTCGCCGCCCGTCTTGGCGAAGATCGGCACGAGTTGCTGCACCATCTCCAGCTCCTCGAAGGTCTTCCGGAACGAAGCGCCCGAAACGGCGGCATCGAGTTTCAGGACCGGACGCGCCGGATCGGCGGCCGTCGAGTAGCTGCCCGAAGCGGTGGCCCTGCCGCCGAAGACGCCCATCGCGAGCCGTTCGAGCGACAGCACGCCGCCGGCAACGCGCATCTCGCCCGAGATGTCGCCGATCGTCATCTTTTCGAAAAGCACCTTTCGCAGATCGGTGTTGAGCGAGAGGTTCAGGTTGCGCGGGACCTCGATGGCCCGCACCGGTTCCGCCGGAGCCTCTTCGTCCGCAGCCCCGCCTTCCGCCGAGGGCATGGCGTCCATGATCTCGTTCAGGTCGAGCAGCTCCGATTTCACGTAGAGGCGCCCCGAAAGCACGTCGTCCCGCAGCAGGTAACCGATGTAACCGGTCAGCTGGCCGTTGACCGAAAGGTCGCTCCTGCCGACCGTCAGGCCGAACTCCCCGAGCGTCATCGCGGCGGGCGTGACGGTGGCCGCAGCTCGGCGGATACGGACCGCCGGGAGGTTGGGAAGCGTCAGCCCCACCCCTTCGACGACGAAGGTTCCCTGCGCGCCCAACCGTTCGTAGCGGTTCTTCTCGATGTCGGACATGCGGCCCGAAAGTTTCAGGTCCGCAGTGATCAGACCGCCCAGGTCGACGCCCTTCTCCAGCGGATAGACCTCCTTCACGGCTCCCAGGTCGACCCGTCCGTCGGCCGAAGCCCGGAAAACGGGGTCGCTGACGAGATTCGTGGCGTAGAAGGTCGCCGCAACGGAATTTCCGGCCATCCGAAGCCCGAATTTCGAGAGATCCACGACCGTCTTGTCCATCACCGATCCGGGGTTCGAGACCCTGGCGGCGATATTGATGTCCGTCACGGCCTTGGGCAGCGAGGAGTACTGGAAACTGCCGTTGCGGACCTCGGTTTTCAGTTCGAAGGCCGGAAGCGCCGGGCCGCGCATTTCGCCCCGGGCCCAGAGTTCCATCGACAGTTCGCCGCCCGCCGTGAGGTTCTTGAACTCACGGGTGTAGAAGGCCGGGATCAGCGACAGCACGTCCTTGAACTGCACCTTGTCGCAGCCGGCCTTGAGGTCCATGGCCACGGCGTCGCCGTCCAGTTCGACCCAGCCGTCGAGACCGACCGAAATGGCGTTCAGGCGCAGCGTATTGCGCGAGAAGGTGAAGCGGTTGTTCGCAAGGTCGGCGTCGATCACGGCGACAAGCTCCGCCTCGGCGTCGCTCAACAGCGGAATGCCGCCCGACACGAAACGCATGGCGGCGGCCGTCAGCCGCAGGTCGAGGTCGGTGCGGTCGGCCGACATGTTGCCCCGGAGACGCAGCGAGAGAGGCGCGGTCGAGAACCGCATGTTCGTCGAATCGTCCTCGTAGCGGATCGCCGCATCGGAAATGCGGAAGTCGCGGACCGAAAGCCGGAACGACGACGGCGCGGGCTCCTCTGCGGGAACCTCCTCCGCGGGAGCCTCCGAGGGTTTCATCACGTCCCAGCTGACGGCTCCGTCGGCGAGTTTGTGCGCATGCACCGCCGGCGAGGCGAGGATGACCTTCGTCACCTCGAATCCGCTGTCGCCGAAAAGCGACATCAGATTGACGACCACAGAAATACGCCGTGCGGCGACGATCGTATCGCCTTCGAAACGGTCGACGCCCACCAGCGTCAGCCCCTTCAGTTCCACCGAAGCGTTGGGGAAATGGCGCAGCAGGCTGATGTCGAGTTTCTCGAAATCCAGCCGGGCGGCGAGCATGGCATTGGCCTCGCGCTTCACGATGTCGGCGATCTTGCCCCGGAGCGCGGCCGGCGCGATCAGGGCGATAGCCAGGATAACGACCACGGCTATAACCGCGATCTTCACGATTTTTTTCATTCCGTATCTGTTTTACAGGCAAAAACCGTGGTTTCCGCCTCCTTGAATCCCATTTTTGCGTACAGTCTGCGCGCAGCCCCGCGCGAAGGGTTGGAGGTGAGCATCACCTTCCCGGCGCCGACCGCGGCGGCATGCGCCTGCGCCGCGCGCACGAGCGCCTCGCCCGCCCCGAATCCCCGGGCCGCGGCGTCGACCACCACATCCTCGATCCACGCCTTGCGCCCCGACGGCACGTCGTACCACACCAGGGTCAGCGCCCCGACGACAGCGCCGCCGGACTCCGCGGTGAAAAGCGCCGCCGAAGGGTTCGCCGCCACTGCCCGCAGCCGCTCCCCGGAAGGGGCCTCCAGCCGCGGCGAAAGCTGCGGCATCAGCCGCCCGAACGCTTCGAGCAGCGAATCGGTGACCTCGGTCACCTGTCGCACCTCAAGTTTCATTTCAGCACAAAGATAACCTTTTTAACGGAAACGTTGCGGCAGTCTGCGGAAAAAAGCGTACTTTTACCCCGCAACGGCCCGCGCCCTGAAACGGCGCACAAAATAGCCGCGATTTGCAAAATAATATTATCTTTGTAATTCCAAAAGATACGACATCCGCCATGCGCAAACTGGTAATCATTCCGACCTATAACGAAAAAGAGAACATTTCGGCGATGATCGACAAGGTCTTCTCGCTGCCCGAACCCTTCGAGATGCTCGTCATCGACGACGGTTCGCCCGACGGCACGGCCGCGATCGTCAAGGAGCGCCGGAAGGAGTTCCCGGAGAGGCTCCACCTCATGGAACGGGCCGGGAAACTGGGCCTGGGCACGGCCTACCTCGCGGGATTCCGCTGGGGACTGGAGAACGGATTCGACTACATCTGCGAGATGGACTGCGACTTTTCGCACAACCCCGACGATCTGGTGCGCCTCTATCGCGCCGCCGCCGAGGGCAACGACGTGGTGGTCGGTTCGCGCTACGTGCAGGGCGTCAACGTGGTCAACTGGCCCATGTCGCGCCTTCTGATGTCCTACTTCGCCTCGATGTACGTGCGTATCGTCACGCGCATGCCGCTGCGCGACGCCACCGCCGGATTCGTCTGCTACTCGCGCCGGGCGCTGGAGACGATCGACCTCGACGCCGTCCGCATGAAGGGCTACGGGTTCCAGATCGAGATGAAATACTCGGCCTGGCGGCTGGGAATGCGGCTCAAGGAGGTGTCGATCATCTTCGTCGAACGCCGCGAGGGAACGTCGAAGATGTCGGGAGGAATCTTCGGGGAGGCGTTCTTCGGAGTGCTGAAACTCCCCTTCCGCCGTATCCGCAAACGCAAATAATGCGGGGCCGGAAAGACAGCCCGGTCAGAAGGTGAAGAAATAATTCATAAAGAAATTCCAGAACGTCACCACGCCGATGGCAAAGAGTTTCGCCAGGTAGAAATTCAGGCGGAAACGGCCGTGCAGGACGTAGATGGTGGCGTTGTTGATCACCAGCCCGACAGCCGCGATGCCCAGGAACCGAAGGTACTGGCCCGTGATGTCGGGATTTTCGTTCTGGAACGTCCAGATGCGGTTGAGAATGTAGTTCGAAGTCGAGGCGCAGAGAAACCCCAGCGAATTGGCCACATATTTGTTCAGCTTCAGCCTCTCCTTGCAGAGATAGGTGACGCCGAAATCGACGAAGACGCCCGAGCCGCCGACGACGCAGAATTTGAAAAACTGTTCTATCATAAATTTCCGACCTCCGTCGGGACGGATTTTCCGTTAAACCAATTCGTATAACCCTCCCGGCGCAGCGCGAACCCCACGTCGAAAGTCTCGCCGGCCAGCTGCGGCAGAACGGTGAAGGTCACCCCGCGCGTCAGTTCGCTGTCGGCCGGAATCGTGAAGGTCTCGCCGGTGGGGAACTCGTCGACCCGGAAACGCCCGTGTTTCCACAGCATCACCAGCTGCGTGTCGTCCGCACCCACGCGGATCGCATAGGGATAGGGATTCCTGATGCGCAGTTCGAGGCGCAGCGTCTCGCCCGCGGCCACCCGCCCGGGCAGGCCCGTAAAGGCGATGTCCACCAGCCGCACGGGGTGGAAAGCCGGATCGACGAACCAGGTGAAACTCCGGCCGTTGGCCATCGTGAGGGTCCGCACCTGCCGGGTGCTGTCCGAGACGGTCCCGTCCGGGCATTCGACGAGCACTTCGCGGCCGATGAACTGCGAATCGTCGTCGCGGAACTGCCACTGATGCGTACGGTAACGGATATTGGGCTGGCAGTAGGCCTCGCCGCCCGTATAGAACGCATATTTGGCCGCAACGGCGTAACCGTAGCGGAAAACCACCGGACGGCCGTCGGCCTCGGCGGCGATGGCTGCGTAGCTCTCCGGATTGTTGAACACCTCGAAACGGATGCCCAGCGGATTGAAGATCATCACCAGTCGCACCAGGACGATCAGTCCGACGGTCACGCCCCCGGCCCGCATCACGTAACGGCGCGTGCGGGGATGCCGCCGCGCATAGGCGAACAACACGCAGACCAGTCCGAAGCAGGAGACGATCACCCACTGGGGCTGGACGTAACCGCGCAGCGACGAGAGCATGAAGAAGACGATGAAGGCCACGGGCAGGAGCTTCAGCGCCCGCCCGACGGGGGTCTGCGGCTTCACCTTCCGCCATGCCTGCACGTAAAGCGGCACGAAGAAAGGATTGAAGACCACCAGCACGTTGGCCAGGAATTCGACGACGTAGCCGGGTCTGAAGACCGAGTTGCGGCCCGAAAGGTGGTAGGCGAACGACGCCCAGTCGTGCTCGTACTGCCACACGAGGTGCGGCACGAGCAGCAGCAGCGCCACCGCGCCGCTTGAATACAGGGCAGGACGCAGCAGCTGCCGCGGGTTGGCGGCCAGCGCGAAAAGAACCACCAGCGCGCCGTGGTATTTGCTGTAAGCCATCAGCGCCATGGCAATACCCATCCACAACCACGCCCGGCGGCGGTTTTCGGAAAACCATTTGAAAGTCAGCAGAAACAACGCCGTGGTGAACATCAGCGGCCCGTCGGGCACGGCGATGAAGCCGTAGAGCTGGAGCATCAGCGTCGCGGCCGACACCACGACGAACAGCGCGGCGTCGCGGCGGCCGGCATCCGCCGGGCGGATCAGACGCCACAGAATCCAGAGGTAGAGGGGTTGCAGCACGGTGAAGAAAAACCGCACGCCCAGCTCCCCGCCGAAGAGACGCTCTCCGGCCCAGACCAGCAGCGCCGTCACGGGCGGATGGTCGAAATACCCCCATGCGAGCCGTTCGGCGAACATATGGTAGTAGGCCTCGTCGTTGGCAAGCTCCGTAAAGCCGGCCTGCACGAGGTTTGCGATCCACCACACCCCGAGCCACAGAAGGACCAGCCTGTCGGCCCCCAGCGAGGCGTATGACTTTTTGAAAGATGCTTCCATACCGGGAAGCAAAGGTAGAAAAATTTATCCGTTCCGCCTAAAAAAGCCCCGCTTTGTCCCCGAAACCATCCGGCAGCCCCGCAGCGAGGGGGCGGACAGCGGCGCAGGCCGGCCGCAAAATCACGCGCCGGGCAAATTTTTCAGGCCCGGAGACGGGCCGTTTGGAGGAAATGGACTATTTTTGCAGTCGTTATGAAAACCAGACAAGAACTGACCGAAATCCTCGATTTCATTGCGGACTACGCGACCTACCTGCTCGCATCCGGCGTCCACACCTCGCGTGTGATCCGCAATTCGCAGCGTATCGGACAGTCGCAGGGAGTCGACATTCAGCTGTCGAGTTTCCAGAAAAGCACGATCCTCACGGTCCGCGACGACGCGACGGGCGAAGCCGTCACCCGCGTGGTGAAGATTCCCGCCCTGCCGATCAGTTTCGAACGCAACTCCGACCTGAGCGCCCTGAGCTGGGACGCCCTCGACGACCGGCTCCCCCTGGACGAAATCCGCCGGCGCTACGGGGAGCTGATCGACAAACCGCGCATCGACCCGATCTTCGTGCTGGTGACCGTCGGACTGGCCAACGCCTCGTTCTGCCGTCTTTTCGGCGGCGACTGGACGGCCGCGGGCATCGTCTTCACCGCCACGCTCGTGGGCTTCGCCGCCCGGCAGCGGATGCAGGCGCACGGCGTCAACCACTTCCTGATCTTCATCATCTCGGCCTTCATGGCCTCGCTGTGCGCCTCGGCGGCCCTGCGCTTCGACTGCACGGCGGAGACGGCCCTCGCCACGAGCGTACTGTACCTCGTGCCAGGCGTGCCGCTGATCAACGGCGTGATCGACATCGTCGAAGGCCACATCCTGATCGGGTTCAGCCGGCTGATCAACGCCCTGCTGCTGATCATCTGCATCGCCATCGGGCTTTCGGCGACTTTGCTAATGGTTAAAAACAGCCTGCTATGATCGCTGCGGACATTCTTCTCGACGGGTTTTTCGCGGCCGTGGCGGCCGTCGGCTTCGGCGCCGTCTCCGATCCCCCGATGCGCGCCTTCCCGCGCATCGCCCTGCTGGCCGCCGTGGGACACGCCCTGCGGTTCTGCCTGATGAACTGCGCCGGCATGGACATCGCCACGGCGTCGCTCTGCGCCGCAACGGCCATCGGCTTCGGAAGCCTCTGGCTGGGCAAGGCCATCCGCTGCCCGATGACGGCGCTTTACATCCCGGCGCTGCTGCCGATGGTTCCGGGCATCTACGCCTACAAGACGGTCTTCTCGCTCATCATGTTCCTCCAGTCGCTCAACGACCCGGGCCAGGGCATGCAGTACATGCAGCTGTTCTTCCTCAACGCCACCGTGTCGTTGAGCGTCATCGCCCTGCTGGCCGCCGGAGCCACGCTGCCGATCTTCGTCTTCAACCGCCGGGCGTTCTCGCTCACGCGGCGCAGAAAAAACGTGAAATAAACCTTCCGCATGGAGACTTTCTGGAATACCATCGCTTCCTACAACGCCGCGACATGGCCCGCACAGCTCGCGCTGACGCTGGCGGCCGTCGTCCTGACCCTGCTGCTCTACTTCCGCCCCTCGCCCGCCGTGCGGATCGCGATGAAGGTGTTCATGGCGCTCCTGAACTTCTGGATCGCCGGGGTCTATTACCTCGTCTGCTGCGAGCCGCGCGAACACCACGACCTGCTGGCGCTGTTCTGGGCCATCATGGGGTGCATCTGGGTCTACGACCTGGCGGTCGGGCACGCCTCGCTGCAACGCACGGGCAACCACAAGGCGTTCGCCGCGCTGCTGTTCGCCATGCCGCTCGTCTACCCGCTGTTCTCGCTCCTGCTGGGCCGCACCTTCCCGATGATCACCTCGCCGGTGATGCCCTGCTCGGTGGCGGTCTTCACGATCGGGCTGATGCTGGCCTTTTCGGAGAGAGTCAACATCGTGCTGGCGATGTTCCTCTGCCACTGGGCGCTGATCGGACTTTCGAAGGTCTACTTCTTCGGCATTCCGGAGGATTACCTGCTGGCATGCAGCATCGTCCCGGCGCTGTACCTCTTCTTCCGCGAATACATCCGCGACAACGCCGGGCGGCCCACGAAACCCTCGCCGCGGGTGCTCAACGCGCTGCTCGCGGTGATGTGCCTGATCATCGGGTGCTTCTTCGCCTTCACGCTGCTGCACCAGCTCAACCTCTTCACCGACTGCTGACACGCCGCACACACGCAAAAAAAGCGCCCGGCCAACCGGACGCTTCTTTTTTTTGCGGCAGACACCGCCTATTCGTTGCGGCGCAGGTCCCACTTGTTGTTGGCGCCGATGACGGCCTCCACCAGGTCGTCGCCGTAAACCGCCATGTTCGAATAGGTCTGGCCGTAGGTCATCGTGGCGTTCGAAGCCCCCGCGAAATCCATCAGCACGATGCCGGCGTTTCCGCGGAAATCGGGCCGGTTCAGCTTGTCTGCCGTATAGCGGTTGTAGCGGTTGGCGCAATAGTCATAGTCGCCCAAAGCCCCGAGGATGCCAAGCCCCGTCACGCTGCAATGGTCTCTGTCATAGCAGCTCACGTAGTTCATACACCAGCGCGCGACGTCCGTCGCATTGTAGGTGTAGGCGATGCACTCGTCGATGGCCGCATACTTGCTCACGCCGTCCGAAGCCCCGTTCTTGATGTTGTAGAGGTCGTTGACCTTGATCGGAGCCGCCTCGCCGGTGTTGCCGTGGAGCGAGGTCTCGAAGACCACCTTATCGTTCGTCCAGTTCAGATAGGCCCCGAGATACTCCCCGCCATTGTCCGATTTATAATCTTCGCGGATGACGAACAGGATCTTGCCCCGGGCGTCGGCGAGCGTCATCCGCGGCGTGAAGTCGGCGATACGGCCGTTGCAACGGGACTTGATGTAGCTCACGACACTCTTGTTCCACCCTCTTTTATTGGCGTTGGTGGAGGTGTTCTCATATTTCATATGCACGAGCAGCGTCTCGCCCGGATGCTCCTCCAGGAAACGCACGAAGCGGTCGAGCACCTGCGAAAGCAGGAAGGGCGACAGCTCCTGCCGACCGGACGCGCCCGGCGTATAACCGCCGCGGGCCGGATCGCCCAGCACGGAGATGCCGTGATGAATCGGAAGGTCCTTTACGGAAGCCGAAGACGCGCAGGGACGCAGGTCGAACATGCGGACGCCCGCCGCCAGCTGCTCCTCGATGGAAAGTTCCTGCGCCTTGGTGACTTTCGTTGTGTTGGTGTTGCCTAACCAGGAAAGCAGCCATTTGAAATGGTATCTCTCTTGCGGCATACCGCTCTTATATTCGTAGTGCGAGCCGTAGATCGCGCAGGCGTCGTGCGATCCGGGAATGGAGATCTGCGAGAGGAAAGCGTTATCGGGCAGGTATTTCATCCAGTCGGACCGGTCCGAGGCAATGTGCTGGGCCTGGGCCGGCATGTCGCCGACCGAGAACGAATAGCGGTGTCCGGCCCGGAGCGTCGCCGGCGTGGTGTAGCTGTAAGTCCGCCCTTGGGTCGTAACGGCCGTCAGCGTCAGGCCGCGGATGTCCTGCGGCAGCATAAAGGCCGTCACCACGATTTTCGAGCCGGCATTGATCCGGATATAGGGCGCATCGCCCGTCGTCAGATGGAGCGCCAGCACGTTGGAACGCCTGTCGGGATCGACCGTGCTGACGTTGGCGGCGATGTCGTGGGTAAACTGTCCGGCCACGGCGTCGTTCGCGCTCGAAAGGACGAGTTTCTGCACCTCGACCGTCTCGGAAAATCCCACGGACACGGCTACCGTGGTCATCAGCGGACGGAATGCAAACGAAACCACCTCGCCTTGGGCCACATCCTCGGCGCAGGCCGACATGCAGGCATACTGCATGTTGCACTCCCCGTTGTTGCAGGTCTGGACGGCAGGGACCGCCGCCACGACGATCGAACCGGCATTGGCCCGGATCGCCCCGGAGGGATAGAAGGCGTAAAAGTCGTGCAGCCCTTCGCCCCAGACCATCCCGGTATCGCTCAAATCGGCCTCGCTTTCGGTCGCCCCGGAGACGCGGACCTCGACCGTCGCCCGCTGCGGAGTCGTCTGCGGAGAGATGACCTCCACCCGATCGCCGCTGCGCCAGTAGATCGGCCAGGAGCCGTTCGTCAGCGGGCCGTATGCCGTACGGGTTTCAGCCTCCGGCGACTCGTCGCCGTCGTCGATCGAAAGGCGGCAAACGACGGGATTTCCCGCCGCTGCCGGTTCTTCGGGGCGGGTCCATGCCGTCGTTCCGGCATCGTCCTCCCCGCATCCCGCCAGCAGAAGCGCCAGCAGCGACAAGCGGAAAACAGAACTGTATTTCATATTTTTTGATTTTCAATAAGTTAAATCCCCGTTATCCGAATAGTCCTCCGAAGTCGGACCCAACTCACCCCCGTCGGGCTGCGAGATTGCAAACCCGGCTTCCACCGCAACTGCGAAGACCTCCAGTTCCGGTTTTGTATAAACTGCTTTCATACTTGGATATGGTTATATATAAATCGGGACGGCTGTTGCATCCGTCCCGATCGTATGTATTTTGCCGTGCCAAGATCTATTCGACCGTATAGGTAAAGTCGGCAAACTCCAAGTGATGCTCACCCAACGTATTAGAAACTTTCACCATGATCCGCTGACCGTTGGTGACCGTAAAGGTATGGGAGTGGGAGACATTATCGGACCTCGGAATCAAACCCTCGGCATGAGGGCTAATCTTATTGATGTCCCTGAGCCAGTCCGATGTAATCGGACCGTTATCCGTTACACCGATCCAATAGTTAGCGCTTATTGCTCTGTTGGTCGCCGCCGTAAAAGATACCGTTACTGTCTTGGTTCCGTCGCACTGGATCGGAGCCGTCACAAATGCGCCGTTATTAGAGTTATTGCCCCCCAGAGCGACCTGCAACTGGATCCGGTTCTTCCCTTTAAGTTTATCACCTCTGGCGGTGTTTGTCGTATTCTTCAATTCGGCACGATAGAAATACCAGTCCTTGAAAATACCCGTCGGGTCAGTGGCGGGATCGACGGAGTAAAATTCATTATTTTTATAGGTACCCGTACCGTATTTCGAGTTTACACCATCGGGAACCGTAAGCATAAAGCGTTTCGTTCGGCAGGGAACATTCATCGTATAGTGGGTATTGCGCTTCAGACCGGCCAGCTGGAACGATTTGTCCGAATAGGTCATGCCGTCGGTGGTCGTAACATGTACGCTCATTTTCGAAGCGACGCCGACGGGCAGCAGGCCCACGGTGAACTCCTTCCGGTCGGTCTCCACGGTGAGCGTGTTGGTCAGGGCCGAAGCGGAGAAAGTTCCGTCGGCATTGACCGTACCGGCCGTCGGCAGCACGTTGTCGTCGGTGGTGAAGGTGACGTATTTCGGGGTCTCGTTGGCGCCCAGAGCGAGCTTCATCCCGATACGGGCCATCAGCGGTCTGAAAGTCAGCGCAATGGGCAGGACAGTCGTTGTCTCGTCGACCACGAACGGGGTTTCGTACACGGTCGAGAACATAAAGTCGTAGGCGGCCAGATCCGTCGAGCAGTAAGCATCGCCCCACGTATGCGTGAAGGTCTTGTTTACAGCGTCGAACGTGGCGGCGCAGAAGGGATAGTGGGCTGCGGCGCACGTGTAGCTGCCGACGGGCACGCTGCCCGAGAAGGTCGTGGTCGCGCCCGTCCTGTCGGCCGTGAATTCGCAGACCTCCGTCGTGGAACCGTTGTAGAGAGATACGGCGACCTTGTCGCCTGCGACCCAGGAGGTCGTCGTGCCGTCAACCGATGTGCGGGTTTCGCCGGAAGCCGCGTTCTCGGGGATGGTCACCTGAACATATTTCCGCAAGTCCTCCGGAGCGGAAACGCCGTCATCCTTGCTGCATGCACCCATGCCGACTGCGGCAAGAGTCGCTATAATCAATAATTTTTTCATCGTGCATTCTCTGTTTTGAATGTTGGTTTTCGGGTATCCGATCTCATCAGTAGGTTTCGTCGTATCCCAGCTCACCGCCGCCTTCTCCCGGCTCGATGTCGCTGCTTACAGCAAACCCCTTTTCGACGCGGACGGAGATCAGAAACAGCTCCGGTGCCTCATAAGGCATTAACAATTTATTCATGGCTTCTTTTTCGTTGAATGTGACGTTTGTATATGATTCGGCTGAATTATTCCACAATGACGGCGCGGTTCAGTTCCGGCTCGGCGAACCGGTTGTTCGTATCACCCTCGGCCTTCCTGACCAGACGCTCCGGAGCGACGCCGTACTTGTTTTTCAACAGGTCGTAGACATACTCCATCCGCTGCTCGCTCAGACGCTGGTTCAGCTCCCGGTTGCCGGTATCCTTGTCGGCCGAGCCGATCAGCGTGAAGGTCTTGTCGCTGTCGAGCTTCATGGCATTCCTGACATAGAATTCGAGGTTCGTCAGCTCCTTGCTGTCGAGCGTGGCCTTGCCGATCCTGAAGAAGAGCACCACGGGCGATGCGGAGACCTTCTGTTCGACGACGACCTTGGCGGGCGCGTTGCGCAGTTTCTCGTTCTCGTCGTTCAGGACGGAATTTTTCGAGGCAAGGTCGGTGTTGTTCTCCTCAAGATTCCGAATCCGGTCGAGATAGGGCGTAACGTCCACCGGCTGCACGTTCGAGGCGCGCACGAAGCCGCGGCGGTTGAACTTGTAAGCCAGGCCGGCCGTCACCGAAAGCATTCCCTCGCCGGTGCGGCCGCCGGTCACACCGTCGAAACGCTGGTTGACGAGCAGGCAGCGGGCTTCGAGCGTCAGGTCGAGCGAGCTGCACAGGCGCACCACGTTCAGCAGGCCGGCATCGAAGCCGATCTCGTTGTCATGGGCGTCGTTGCCGTAGGAGCGCGCCCAGCCGACACCGACAAAAGGCACGAAATTCCACGTACGGCTCTCCTTGTAGCCGCTCACGGCGTTCGAGAAATTCCACATGGCGTCGGCGTGCAGGTACATCACGCCGAATTTTTCCCGGAACAGGCCGCCGTCTGCGCTCTTGGCGTAGAGCGTTCCGGCAGAGGTCCAGCCTTTGGCCTGCAAGCCCGCGTAGCCGACGCGCGCACCGATCGAAGGCGTGAACCATTTGCCGACATGGATGTCCATCGCCGGAGCCAGGCGCTTCCCGAATTTTCCTTCGGAGTCGTTCTCACCGAAATAAAGGTTCACACCTCCGGCCACTCCGACGAAAACATTATCGAAAAAGCGATTGGTTTCATAAGGCCCCCGTACGATGCGGTTCTGCGCATCCCGGTTCCCGTTTTCCTGGGCAGAAGCAAATCCGCCCGCGAAAACGAACAATGCAATAATGTAGAGACGTTTCATTTTTCGGGTTATTAATTAAGTGTGTTGTTCCGCATGTTCTGTCGTTTGTAAATTCATATGGGGCAATTTGGCCCTGCTCCGTTCGGACAGCGCCGGGGAGTCGAGTTCGTCGACGTAGATGCTCGAGAGATATTCGCGCGTCAGCGCGTCGTACCGTTTGTTCACCTTGTGCAAAGGCTGCATCGTGTAGGTGTTCTCGTACGACCAGAAAGCATTCGATGTCTCGTGGATGCCGCCCTCCAGCCGGATGACCAGATCGTACAGGCTCGGGCGGACATCGGGATTCCACTCGTAGGTGGTCCGGCTCGACTGGATGTCGCAGGTCACAAAGTCGGTCTTGGCAACCAACTCCCGCAGGGCGCGGCGATACATATAGGTATCCGCATGCGGAGCCACGCAAGCCGCCAGCAATTCGGAGCTTTTCATGGGAGGAACCCCGGCTTCCGCCGCCTTGCGCAATGTGAGCAGAATCTTCACCGCCCACAAAATCTTAAGAGAGAGTGTCAACTTGTAATCTGTTTTAATACAACCGGTACACCATTCTCCCGAGTCCCATTACTGTAAATAATGGGTCTTGTTTACATAAAGCAATGACAGTCAGCTAAAAAAAAACATATTTGAACACGATGCAGAGCCAAAAACCGGATTTTATGTCCGCAACCCGGTCCGAAAAATGAGATGGATATGCAAAACACGAATAATCAGATTATTATCGGATTATTTGCATTTTTTTAATGTAAAATATTTGGTTATAATCAGAAATAACCTTACCTTCGCAGACGATGGGAATTGTTTAAATAGCAATCATTTATGTCCCGAAGACACATTATTTACAGTAATGGGCCTTGTTTCCGTCATCCGCACCGTTTTTTCCTTGTATCCATTTGATCCGAATATCGCCTGAATCGGTCCGATCTTCACAGATTGATGATTTTCCGATTGGCTTTGTCGATGACGCTGCGGTCGAGCTGCGCAAGATAGACGCGCGTCGTCCGCTCGGAGGTATGCCCCATGCCGGCGCTGATCACCGTCAGCGGCGTGCCGCAGTCGCGGGCCAGCGTCGCCCACGAGTGCCGGGCCACGTAAAAGGTCAGCGGCTCGGAGATTCCCAGCAGCTCGCCGATTTTACGGATGAATTTGTTCAGCTCGCGCTGCTGCTGGCGATAGGCGCGGTAGCTGTCGTCGGCGGTCAGGACGGGCAGCACGTAGGGAGAATCGCAGTCGTAGCGGTCGATGATTTTTTGCAGGGGCGCTTCGACGCGCAGGGAGAGCGTCTGGCCTGTTTTTTTGCGCCGGTAGGTCAGCACTCCGTCACGGACATCGCTTTTGCGCAGGTAGATCATGTCGACGAACGACATGCCCCGGGTGTAGAAACTGAACATGAAAAGATCGCGCGCCAGCGCATATTTGGGATGCAAGGCCGAGAGGTCGGCACCGCCGATCCGCCGGAGCGTCTCGCGCGGCAGGGCGCGCTTGCGGGTCGCCACCTGTTTGATGAGCCTGCGGCGAAAAGGATTGCTGCCCGCAGCGGGGAAAAGCCCCTGTTCGACGGCCCGGTTGTAAACGGCCCGCAGGGAGCGCATGTGGAATACGACGGAATTGGTCCCGAGACCCCGCGCCAGAAGCCACCGCTCGTAATGTTCGAGCCATTCGGCGGTGAACTGTTCCGGAGGCAGCTTGCCTCCGCCCACATACCGGACGAGCATACGGTAGGCCATCCGGTAGTTTGCAGTCGAACCGTTCCGCCCCGTCCGTTCGCACTCCCCGACGTGGCGTGCGAAACAGGAGATAAAATCAGGGAGGGTTTTGTTGCGGGTCGCGCCCGCAAATACGGCCTGCCCCATGTAAGCAAGGCAGGACATGCCGGTTAAATCTGGTAAGTGCATCATAGAATAAAATTTAGTGAAACTGCGTTGCAAGATAGGAAGCCGCAAATCAAAGACCGCCTGAAGTCACCTAAAGATTCGCAGAAACGGCGGAAGGCCCGACCACCGGGCACAGTTTCGAGAGCCGAAAGGAGCATAGGAGGGTCCGGCCATGCGCTTGCGGAGGAAGCATGACGTACAAAACAGAGGAAAACGGGAACAGCGCACGACGCGGAACAAGAATACGGTTATTCACGGAGTCGGGATCGCCGCCATCCGGAACCGAAGGGCGACATGGCGGGGCACATGCCGCTCACCAACGGCGCAACAGCCGCGAAGGAAGCCGGATACCGTGTCGGGAAGAGCAAGAAAAACCCGGAAATGGCGATGGATGCAGCCGACACGTCTGCCGGGCGATCGCCGAAGCGGCGGGCGGCGAAGTCGGATTCCCGTCCGAACCGGATGCGGCCGGCAGGAAAACGAAAGTCCCCATCCGCAATGCCATCCGGCATTTTTCACGCCTCATGCACACCCCGGCAAAAGCAAAACGTCGCCTGATCAATTGACCAAGCGACGTTTTCAGTACCCGGAGCCGCATTTGAATATATTAAATTCTATTAAACTTAAATAGAGGCAAGAATGAATAAATTTATATTTATTTTATTTATTATCAATAATATATAAATATTCAATCATTTTACCAGATAAATTCAGATTGAACATATTTTAGCAGATGTGGGGAAAATGTGGGGAATTTTTCGTATTTTTGCTCTGTCAATCCGGAATCTGGGTACTATGAAAATAACTCTCATCATCAAAAAGAGCGTAAAACGCTATGATACAGAATCGAAGGCGACCATTTACGCGCGTCTGCGGGACGGCAGGCAGGTAGATATGGTCGCACCGACCCGGCTCACCATCAACCCCAATCTTTGGGATGACAAGGCCGAACAGGTCAAAAGCAAAATCGTTTGCAACGACGAAATGCGTTCCTATTACAACGATGAAGCCCGCAAACTCAAGTCCTACCTCGAAAAAGCCTATCAATCCCGACAAACGGCAGGACCGCAGAAAGAGTGGCTGAAAGAGGCATTGGAACAATATTACAATCCGCAAAAGTACAATGTCGAAACGGCCACGGAAGAAACGGCCAAACCGACATTGATCGCATTGTTCGACGAATTTCTCGAAAAGCACCGTCTTTCCGATGTCCGCAAAAAGAATTACCGGGTCATCAAACGAGGATTACAGCGGTATGAACTTTATATCCGGACAACCAAGAGGGGGCAAAAAGCATTCGTATTGGACATCGATCAAGTAACAGCCGACACCTTGCGGGATATTTGGGAATTTTTGGAAAATGAATACCGCTACTGCGCTCTTTACCCGGAAATCTACGAAGCTATACCCGAAGCACGCACGCCGCAACCCAGAGGAAAGAATACGTTATTGGATTGTTTCTCGCGCATCCGAACTTTCTTCTACTGGTGCAACAGCAACAAAAAGACCCGTAACCGACCGTTCGACGATTTCCCGTTGGAGGAATGCACATACGGAACGCCTTATTATATCACGGTCGAGGAGTTGCACAAGATTTACGGCACGAATCTGATGCGGCATCCGCAACTGGCCGTTCAGCGCGACATCTTCTTTTTTCAATGTCTGATCGGCTGCCGGGTGGGCGATCTGCTGAAAATGACGAAATCGAATCTGATCGACGGAGCCATCGAGTACATACCGCGCAAGACCAAGGAAGGGCGACCGCTGACCGTGCGGGTTCCGCTGAATCAGACAGCCAAAGAGATCGCAGCCCGTTACAAAGGTCTGGACGGCGACAAACTGCTGCCGTTCATCTCCGAGCAGAAATACAATATGGCGATCAAGCGGATTTTCAAAGCCGCCGGATTGAAGCGGTTGGTTACGGTCATAAACCCCACCACCCGCGAAGAAGAAAAAAGGGTACTTTACGAGATCGCCTCGTCGCATCTGGCCCGCCGGACATTCGTCGGAAATCTGTATAAGCAGGTCAAAGACCCCAATTTGGTCGGAGCTTTGAGCGGACATAAGGAAGGCAGCAAGGCTTTCGCGCGTTATCGTACCATTGACGATGAAATGAAGCAACAGTTGGTCGATTTGCTGAAATAATATATTGCTTTTTAGAATTTACTGAAAAGAATCCATATTTTTGTCCTAACAAATTGAGAGCCGCATTATGTTAACACAGAAACAACTGGTACAAATACTTGGCAATCCGGAAAGCTACAACATCGAGATAACGTCCTCGACAACCAATATGGACAAATTTTGCCAGGCGATTTGTGCTTTTTCCAATGATTTACCCGGCGATGACAAAAGCGGCTATCTGATTATAGGAGCCGAAGACAACGGGAAGTTATCCGGCCTGCGTGTCGATGATGGTCTACTACTCAAAATGACCAATATCCGCACCGACGGCAATATTCTCCCGCAACCGGTAATGACTGTCGAGCGCTTTGTTTTGGAAGGTGGCGATTTACTCGTGGTCGAGGTCAAACCGTCCGAATTTCCTCCGGTCAGATACCGGGGACGTATTTGGGTACGGATAGGTCCGCGCAAAAGCATCGCATCGGAAGCCGAAGAAAAAATATTGATGGAGCGAAGAATCTCTAATATTCGAACGTTCGATGCCATGCCGTGTATCGGAACGACGCTTGCCGACATTGATATAAACCTTGTTCGGTCAGAATTTTTACCAAAAGCCGTAGCCAGTGAAATTCTTGCAGACGATAAGCGCCCTCTTGAAGAACAGTTGGCATCACTCGGATTTTTCGACTTGCGATATAACTGTCCGACGAACGGATGCATTATTCTGTTCGGGGGAAATCCGGGGTGCTATTTTCCGGGAGCTTATGTCCAATATGTCCGTTTCAAAGGTGTGGATCGTGCAGGGGAAATCATCAATGAACACAAGTTCGGGAATAACCTTTGCCATGACCTCATTAAAATAGACGCATTCGTCGAAACGAGTGTGTCGCAAAAACGCCCGATTCCGATTAGTGTTCTCCGGGAAGAAACCGTTGCGAATTACCCATACTGGGCAACGCGGGAACTTCTGATGAATGCGATCATGCACCGGGATTATGAAACGAATGCCCCGATACAATTCTATGAATACGATGATCGTATTGAAATACAAAATCCCGGCGGTTTATATGGAAAAGTCAGTCCGGAGAATTTTCCGAATGTAAGCGATTACCGCAATCCGTTCATTGCCGAAGCGATGAAAATTCTCGGTTATGTCAATCGTTTCAGCCGAGGTGTTTATAGGGTTCAAAAAGAGCTGACGGAAAACGGCAATGAAAAAGCCGAATTCGACTTTTCATTTGTCACGGCATTTCGGGTAATTGAAAAAGCATCGAAACGATATTACGATGCAGGCTTCGGTGCTGAGAGAAACCCACAAGAAACCCACAAGAAACCCACAAGAAACCCACAAGAAACACCCCAAAATATTCGGGAAAGGATCATCTACGAAATCCAAAAGAATCCGGCAATCTCCGGCAGGGAATTGGAAGCGTTATTAGGACGTACCTCGAATAGCATTAAGCATTATCTACTGCAAATGAACAAAGAGGGGATTATCAGTCATGAAGGGCCGACAAAAGGCGGCAGATGGGTTGTCTTAAAAAAGTAGTACAATACTATGGGCCAGCAGGAATACGAGGCTTTCAAAGCGAAGTTGCGGGAATGGATGAACACCCACCCCGACGAATACGCCGCATTCGAAGAGGCGATGAACGCCCGTGACTATGCAGGGTGCCAGTCGGTCATATTCCAAGCCATGTCCCTTATCCCCCGGTACCGGCGCCTCATGTCCGACAAAGCCAATGAAGGACTGTTCGATCATGTCGATGAGATCGAACAGGCGGCCCGACAACACGACCTTGCCGGCAAGATCATCCGGGAGTGCGAACAGCCCGGCAAGGATTCCACGCTCCCGGCGATGCTTTGCTGGCTCTACTTCGGCAAGAGTTTCGAACGGATGGTAGAGCGTTGCGAAGAGTTGCGGCGTTCGTCTGATCTGGGATTCTTGCAGAAGATGACCATGAGCGCCACGATCAGACTGCTGATCTCCCGCTCCATCAAATTAGAACTGCGCACCAAGCAGGATTGGGATGCCCACCGCGAAGCGATACGGCTGGCCGAAAGCGACCGAGTGCTGGAATGGGCAACGGGCACTCTTCTTGTCGAAGATGCAGGTGAAAAGAGGAAGCCCGGCAGGCCGAGCGCAGCCAGATCATTGGTGGAAATGTTTTCGCCAATTGTCACACATCCCGCTGAGTTGCGAAGAAAGATCGGCGAATACCTCACGAGGAAACACACCCAGACCGACATCGCACGTCTGAAGATCGCTCTCGATGAATTACGCTATCTGGTAGTTCCCATCAACATCAAACCGTTCCGCGATGCCCTGCAAGCAGAATACGGCTCAGACATCCGCATCGTCCACGAGCGGGGCATACAGGAAGCATACAGCCGTCTGACGGAACCGTTGCTTATCGGATCGACCGTCAGCAGTCGGGGCGGCGAGGCCCTTATCATCCGGGAAATAAAAGATTTTCTATCGCAATAAGGCTCGTTAAATTCGTCTTAACACACCGCGAATTAAACGCTTAAATATCGCTCAATCATAACATTATATTTGCGCCGTCGCTCGGATTTCCGGGCGGCGGCGTTGCTTTCCCGTCCGCCGGAAGGCTGCGCCTCACAACGGGCGGAAAGCAATGTATGAAAGATTTATTATCCATCCTCCGGGATGCTCCGGGCAGCATCCGGCTGGAGGTAAGCGGCGAGGATCTGTTGGCTTTCTCCAAAAGCCTTATCGACCGCGCCAAAGAAGAGCTGGCTGCACAAGTCGCCGAAGCCCGCAAGGAACGTTACCTGACCAAAGAACAGGTCAAAGAGCTATGCGGCGTTTGCGATGCGACGCTCTGGCATTGGAACCGCAAAGGATATCTGAAAGCCGTTAAGGTCGGGAACAAGGTTCGCTACCGCACCTCGGACATTCAACGGATTCTCGGCGAACAAGATGGCAAATAAGGTGTCAGACAGCGTTGCAGTCCCCGGCAAGCAGTCCCGGAACGAGCGTATCGAGGAGTTCCTGCGGGAGCATTACGCCTTTCGCTACAACACGGTCAAAAGCCGTGCGGAGTTCCGCAGCAGCGACGGCGAGTTCCTCCCCGTGACCAAATACCGGCTCAACTCCTTCCGGCGGGAGCTCGACCGCACCATCGGCATCTCCACCTCGGCGGAGAACCTGCGCAGCATGCTCGAAAGCGACTTCTCCGAGCGTGTGAATCCCGTACAAACGTATTTCCGGAAACTGCCGCCGGCAACGGGGACTCAGGCCATCGACGAACTGGCCGCGACCGTCACCGTGCGCAACGCCCTGCATTGGTCGGAGTACCTGACCAAATGGCTCGTCGGCGTGGTCGCCAATGCAACGAACGACCTCGGATGTCAGAACCACGTCTGTCTGGTACTGACCGGCGAGCAGGGAAAGTTCAAGACCACATGGCTCGACAACCTCTGTCCCCGCTCACTCGCCAGTTATCTCTTCACGGGAAAGATCGACCCACAGAACAAGGACGTGTTGACGCTGGTCGCCGAATACCTCTTCATCAACATCGACGACCAGCTGAAGGCGCTCAACAAACGGGATGAAAACGAGCTGAAGAACCTCATCACGGCTCCTTCGGTCAAATACCGGCGGCCCTACGACGTTTACATCGAAGAGTATCCCCACTTGGCGAGCTTCATGGCCTCGGTGAACGGGAACGACTTTCTGACCGATCCGACCGGCTCGCGGCGCTTCCTGCCCTTCGAGGTGTTATCCATCGACATTGACCGGGCGATATGGGTCAATATGGATCGGGTATATGCCGAAGCCCGAACACTCCTGAGCAACGGATTCCGCTATTGGTTCGACGAAGCCGAAATCGAAGAACTGCACCGGGGAAACGCCGCATTCCATGTCCAGACCATCGAATACGAAATGCTGCTGAAAGGGTTCGAGAAACCTCCGGAACATGCCGTCACGGATTGCTTTATGACCACCGTGGAGATTCTGGACTATCTGCGCAGCTATTCGTCGCTGAACCTCTCCGAGAAACGTATGGGCGAAGCCTTGCGCAAGGCCGGGTTCGAACGACGCTCGAAACGTGTCAACGGAAATCCCGTCTACGGCTGGGTCATTGAAAAAATCTCACCCAACCCTTTCGTCTCTTACGGATTGTAGTTACTACGCTACTACACACTGCGATAAAACATTGAAAAAGAATAGGCTGCCATGTAGCAGAATACAAAATACACACCTTACGACATCTTACTACGCCACTACGTCAATTACTACGGTAGTAAGGTGACATAAACTTGGTTACTACACATAGCGAATTATTTATCAAACGATTACGCAAATGTAGTAAGTAGTAAGGCAATATCGGCAAACTTCAAAAAACAAAAATTATGAATGATCTGAAAAATATCAGCATCAGGCAATTCCTCGCCCGGCGGGGCATTCTGCCCAAATACGAACGAAACGGTTACGGCATGTATCTTTCACCCTTGCGGGAAGAACGCACGCCGAGTTTCAAAGTGGACTACGTGCGAAATCTTTGGTACGACTTCGGACTGGGCGAAGGCGGCACATTGCTCACCCTCGTGATGCGGTTGGAGCGGTGCGACAGCCGTGAAGCTGTCCGACGGCTGCAAAACGGTGAAAAAAGGGACGCCGGTTCCGCTTCTCTTTCACCGAGTGTTGGCGAGCGTCCAGCTGTCGGAGGGCCCTCGCCGGTCGTGCGTCTAGCCGCCGTCCCCGCACTCCGCATCCTTTCCGATGACCCGCTCCGTCATCCGGCACTGATCGGTTATCTCGTCTCGCGCGGCATCGTCCCGTCTGTCGCCGCGGCATTCTGCCGCGAAGTCCGCTACGAGGTAAACGGCCGCGCCTTTTTCGCCGTCGGGTTCCGCAACGATGCCGGAGGGTGGGAGCTCCGATCCGCACGGTTCAAAGGCGGCTCATCGCCCAAACATATCACCACCATCGACAACCAGTCCGACACGGTGATCGCCTTCGAGGGATTTATGGATTTCCTCGCTTATCTCTCGCTGAAATACCCCGAACGACTGCGCATCGACGCCGCGGTTCTGAACTCGGTCGTCAACCTGCCCAAAGCCGTACCGTTTATCTCCCGGCATCCGGTGATTCACGCCTTTTTCGACAACGACGAGGCAGGACGCAAGGCAACAGCCGATCTGATCCGTCTTTGTCCCCGCAGCGAGGTAATCGACCAAAGCAGTTTTTACAGCGGGCACAAGGACGTAAATGACTATCTAACCGCCCGCATAAAAGACCGAACACAAAAGCCTTCGACACAGAAGAACGCCCCCGAAACAAAGGCTGTTCAGGCTCTTCGGAATAATCTGCAAGCCCTGAAAGCGGAAACGGCGGAAATTGAACCACCGCGTCGGAAAGGGGTAAAGATTTAAGGAAGGCAAGGTTGTGTTTTCGTAGACGAAAACTCCGCCTTACCCGGTGGCCGGCGTAAAATCCCGCTGGTCTGAACAAAAAAATGCTTACAACCCACTTATCATGGAAACACCGAAAAAAACATACAGCAAACAGGGCGGACGCCCGAAAGTCGGCATCGGCCGCATCCACAAATACGTCGTCAGCACGCGGCTCAGCCCCGAACGGAAACTCCGCTTTTCGGCCCTCTGCCGCGAGGCAGGGCAACCGCCTGCCGAAGTCCTGCGCCAGCTGATCGACCGAGGAACGGTAAGGGCGCGAATCACACGCGAACAGCTGGATTTCATGGCCCAGCTCAAAGGCGTCGCCCGGAATCTGAACCAGCTGACCCGGCTGGCCAATGCCAAAGGTCTGGCGGCTGTCAGGGTACGGCATGCGGCGATCATCACGGCCATCGAAAAACTCCTGAAACAGATATGCGATGGTCGGTAAGGTAATATCGGGATCGTCTTTTTCGGGGACGGTAGGCTACGTGATGAAAGAAGAATCCCGGATATTGGAAGCCGAAGGAATCATGCCCCCGGAAGTGAAGGATATGGTGCAGGACTTCAAAGACCAGACCTTATTGAATCCGCGGCTGAAAAACACCGTCGGGCATATCTCGCTGTCTTTCTCACCCAAGGACGCTCCGCGGATGACCGACGCCCTGATGACGCAGATCGCAAAGGAGTATATGCAGAAGATGGGCATCACCGATACGCAGTATCTCTTGGTTCGCCATCTCGACCAGCCCCATCCGCACTGCCATCTGGTCTACAACCGGGTCGGGAACAACGGGCAGACCATTTCGGACAAGAACATCAAGATTCGAAACGCCAAGGTCTGCCGGGAGCTGACCGAGAAGTACGGATTGTATCTCGCACCGGGAAAGGACAACGTACGGCGGGAGCAATTGCGCGAACCCGACAAGACCAGATACGAAATCTACGATGCGATCAAAGGCTGTCTGCCCAAGTGCAAGAACTGGAACGAATTGGAAGGCAAATTAAAGGAACAGGGCATCGGCGTCCGCTACAAGTATTGCGGAAATACCGACCGCAAACAAGGGGTTTTGTTCTCGAAAAACGGCTTCGAGTTCTCCGGCTCGAAGATCGACAGGGCTTTCAGCTTTACGAAACTCGACAACCGGTTCAACAATATTCAACAACAAACCCAGCACCGGGCCACGCTCTTCGGGAACCTCTCGGCGGCGGCAGGCAATTACCGTTCGGCATTTGCCGGGTTGTTCGGCGGTATGGGTAGCGGCGGCACGCGCGAAAAACCGCCGTCGGTAAACCTCGGAAAGGCAGGCGGGATTCCGCTGCCGCCGGCCGATTCGCCCGTCGGAGTGTCCGCCGAGCAGTTGCAGCGCAAGCCGGGAGAAAGCCCCGAAGAGCATATCGCACGAATTACAGCGCTGCTCGATGCAGCGGCCGAAGCGATGGCCATAGCCGCGATGGAACGCCGCCGCAAGCTCGAAGAACAGAAAAGAAGAGCCAAAATGAAAATATAACCTTAAAACCGGAAAACCATGAACAACGAAAATAAGATCGACCTCTCGATCGAGATGTATGAAGACTTCAAGGAAACGCTTGTCAAAACCATCAAAAACGCCAAGGCAGGCAGCGCAGGAAACGCAGGTTTGGAGAATGTCCAGCTTGGACGGATCGAGCGACTGATAGAGGCCGTGGAACGCTCGCAGGGGCAGATCGCACAGCTGCTCGAACGCCTGCAACGGCATACGGCCTTGCCCGGAGTAAAAACCGAGCAGGAGCGGGAATTTGCCGACAGATACAACACACTGCTGGCGCAGTTGGCTGGTAAACTGGGAACAATCAATCAAGATAACCAGCATACGCATACATTGATCGAGCAGGTCGGGCAAGCCGTCGAAGCATTGACAAGGCCCGACGCCCTGCCCGCACAGGAACACCGCCATACCTATACGCTCGACATCAGTTCTTCGAAAACATTTCTGATGATGTTCGCCATGCTGGGATGTATTTTCCTGCAAGGCGCATTCATTTACCGAATCTCAGAGAATAATCGGCTGTTAGCTGCGAACGACCTGAAATACCGCTACGTGAAAATGCGGGGTGAGATCAAGGAAAAGGAGCTAATGGAGTTGGAAACGATATTCAGGGATAAGCAGCACACGGCCATGCGCGATACCGTCCGAAACCAAGTCGAGTGGTACGAAGAAGCCGTAAGGCGTCAGGCTGAACGGTTGGAGCAGGCGACTGTTAAGGAGCGGAAAGCGAAAAAACTACTCGACGATGCTGAGATATTGCGACAACAAAATTAAAATAATTCCAGATTCAATAATCTCGATTTCAACAGTAGGTGGGGCGTAAATCAAACTGTGTTAAAGTTTGTATTCGGATCGATTTTGGGTGGCAGGAAAAATATTTTTCCATTCTATTGTATTTTTCATTTTATTTTCATACATTTAGAATGTTAATAAAATTAACGCTTTATGAAAAAAATTATTTCTTTTATTATGGTAATCTCTATTTTTTTCCTCTTGTAAAATAGAGAAAAATGCCGACTCTCAATTAACGACTACAGAGTCCAACATTGAGCATGTATGTATTCCGTTAACCGACGCACAAATTATTGGGTTGTATAACACATTAACTACTGTACAGACTCGTGCGGTTGTTTTAGTAAGCAGTTTAGAAGAATTTAAGAGCTATTTGAATACTTCTCTGGTTGCTGTCTGTTTTACAGCGACATGGAGTGGACCATGTAAAATGTATAAGCCCATTTATCATAAAGTATCAGAAAAATACACTGCCAGTGTATGTCGTTTCTTGGAAGTTGATGTGGATGAATCTCCAGAACTGGCAGAACTATTCAATGTTGCTAAAATTCCTACAACTATTATAATTAAAAATGGAGAGGTTGTGGCTACCTTTGTGGAAATATTGAGTGAAAAAGCACTAACAGAATTAATAGAAAGCTATAAAGTCAAATAATTATTTTAATTTTTTCAATTTATGAAGAAACTTGTCTTATTGTTAGGGATTATTCTATACCTCGTATCTTGCAAGGTCGAAGAACCGAAATTTGCAAACCAGTCAACATTTTTAGAAGCCGAAACCACTACAATCGAACACGTGTCAATACCATTGACAAATTCGCAATTACTCGAATTATTTCGCAATATGAGTCCTTTGGCACAAACACGAGTAGCCGTATTTAACCTCCTGACCGAGGGTGAAGTTGAATTCTGGTCAACAGAGGGACCTGGGGTATTGGTGATGTATTTTACAGCCCCATGGAATGGTCCATGTAAGAGGTATCGCTTAATATTTGAAAAAGTTGCAAATGATTATACAAATAAAGAATGTCATTTTGGACGTATTGACATCGATCAAGCAGGAGAAGATATTGCAACAAAATACGGTGTAAACACATTACCTACCACTCTAATTATTAAAAATAATAAAATTGTTGCCAAAGCAGTCGGTCTTATAAGAGAAGAAACTTTAAGAGCACTGGTAAATCAATACAAAGCATAAGTAAAATAAATATAACAAGAGACTATCTAACAAGTCCGGTTTAATGATTTCACCCTCGCCAGAACAAGCTCTGACGAGGGTGATTTCAATTTCAGGGACTTATTAGACAGCCCCTTGTTATAACGAAAAAGGCTGACTTATTCAGTCTCTCGCTCGAATGTAAAGGAAATATAAGGATAATATTGAGCGGTCGGTTTATTTTCTTCGTAATACAATTTATCAATCAAAAATGATTTTGAATCAAAATCAATAAAATACATCTCCATTTTATTGGCATCTCCATCCTTAAAACGGACTCCAATATAAGCTTCTGTATCTTGACTCTGCTCTATTGCAGAAAAATAGCGATTTACATTATCCAGAAGGATTAATTGAACCGGAATTTTCCCCGACATGCTGTATAATGTAAATTCGCCACCATTCGAGATACCCGAATTCTCCCGGAAGAAGTTTTTCAAGGTCGATTCAAGCGAGGTCGTAAGACCCTCTTCCGTGAAAATCAACCGGTCCTTTGCATTATATGCGGGTAAAGCAGCCATATCGGCGTCGAACGTAGGTTTGTCGTATTCAGAACTGCTTCCATTCAGATTGGCATACTCCATAGGATCATAATTACCTTCGGCACTCATTTTCCATGTACCTTCCAGTTTGCTGAAATACGATCCGAAAATCGTTACGGTAATCTCGTTATACTGTCCCCGGACGAATCCTTTGTTGTTCTCCAGTCCGGTTTTCAGAACGACCTTGTCTTTTCCGGTTTCCAGCGTGCCGGCTTTAAGGGTAATGGCACCTGAACTTTTACCCTGAGCGACAACCAGTTGTTTAGCCCCCTCGAACGTAAAATTGGTATTCTCGACAGCCGTCGAACCTTCGGCGATCTCAATGGGAATGACGATATCCTGCTCCGCAGTATATTTTGCCCCCGTAGCCGTATAAAGATCCAACTGAACGGAACCGGTCTCACCCATGGTCATGGATTTGACAGAGAAGGAATACATAATTTTACCTTTCACTCCCAGACTGATCTTCGCCGTGGCATTTTTCCCGGGGATAAAGTCAGCCACCGAGCCCAACGTCGCGACGATTTCCTTGGCTTCGTCGTAGTTGTCCAAAGCCGTTACCGTAATCGAAAGCGACTGATTGTTACCTCCCAATATGAATTGTTCGGCCGATACGGAATACTCGGAACCCTTGACAGCCGTACCCGAGAAAGCAACGGGAACGGTGACGGGCGACGCAAGCGATGATAAATCTACACCGCTGACTTGCAGATCCAGTGTTACAGAACCTGTCGAAAGCGCGAGCACCGGCTTCGCAAAAGAAAGCGTAGGCGTCGATTCATCGTTGTCATCCGAACAAGCGCCGAATAACAGCGGCGCCGCGAGCAATGCAAATAAAAATTTTCTCATAACCAAAGTTTTAATTAATAAAGGTTTGTTCAACAGTTATTTCGAACCTTCCAGAAAGGCTTCATATTCATCTTCTTCGCTTGCGATCTGCGCCCAATCCTCATTCCCGAGAAATACACCGTCGGGCATAATGTATTTCGTCAAATAATCCTTAGCCAAAGGCGGCGTCTCATCATAGTTGTCATCACAGCCACTCAGCGACACAACAGCCGCAATCGCTGCGACAAACGCAATCATTCGTCTTTTCATCGTATTGTTCATAATCCTGATTCTTTTATTCCATTTTATCGTACCCCGGATTTTGCTCCAACCCCTCGACCAATTGAATATCGGGAGCGTAAAGCGGGAAAGTATACATCCAGGAATAAGTCGTGTATTTCAGTCCCTGCTTGGCGACCCAGAATTCCGGACATCCGTTACGTTTGAGTTCGTACCAGCGATCTCCTTCAAGGAAAAGTTCCTTGCGGCGTTCGCAATGAATAGCATACAGCAGCGGAGTCAGCGCATTTCCCTTGGCATCGACCTGAATCAAATCGTCGTGATCGACCGGAGGCAGAGTCTGCATCGTGTAGTCCGAGACATCGGCAATGCGCTTTCGTCGCAGTTCGTTCAAAGCAGCAAGGGCCTTTTCGGGTTCTTCGCTATGATAGTAACTCTCAGCTAGAATCAACTGCAATTCAGCGCTTCGCAGGCAGGAAAGCAGGTTCTTAGCCGGCAGTCTTTTGGCATCGATCGACAGCGTGAAACGCACATCTTTTTCCTTTTCGGCGAAAAGATCGTAAAACAGGCGGGAACAAGGTCTGTTTTTCAAATAATTTTTTGAATTCGTCAGCGCCGTAGATTCCGAAGATCCAGCATAAATCTGTGCCTTGAAGATCATGTTGCCACTCTTGGCCATCTGTTCCCCGATCATCGCCTTGTAAGGTTCCGCATCGAGCAACGGATACTTTTCCAATAACTCCGAGGCATACTGAGCTGCCAAACGATACTGCTGTGTCCAGAAATAGAGCCGGGCCAGATAGCCTTTGGCGACATCGGAATTGAAGCGGTAGATCTCATCCTGAATGTCGTATTCGATCGCTTTATTCAAATCCTCTTCGATCCGTTTGACGGTCTGGTTATAAGTACTGCGAGTAGGCTTCGCCTCCATATCAAATTCTGTAACCAACGGTACACCAGGCCCCGGATTATCCGGATTGCAAGCCTGACAGAAGTTGCGCAGCAAATTATAATAGCAGATACCGCGAAGGGCATACGCCGTACCGAGCACGTCCATCCCGAGCCGGCTGCTCCGGTCTTCGAGATAACCGATTATGATGTTGCAATCCCGAATCACCGCATAAAGATTCGTATACAGAGTTTGCTTAGCGGAAAGTTGCTCTCCTATGTAAAGCGAAATATAATTTCCTCCGGGATATTGAGTCAGATTAGCAGCCAGGTTATCGGCATAACACTCCAAATCGGCCATTTCCAATCCGTCGCCCATCACGACCTCCTCTCCGTAATCGATCTCGTCGAGATGCGCATGGAGCAACGCTGAAAATTCCTCGGCTGTTTCGGGGATGGTCTGTCCGTAAGGTTTTATATCCAAATAGCGGTTGCAGGATACGGCTAATAACACGAGTGCAATCACTGTGAATGTCTTTTTCATACTCTCTGTTTTGAAATTACCGTTTCGGAATTAAAATCCGATCGAAAGTCCGATCGAATAGGAGCGGCATTGCGGGTACACCGCACCGGGAGTTTCAGGGTCCAGCCCCGAGTAATTCGTGAACGTCGCCAGATTGTTCATCGTAAACGACACGCTGCAATTTTGCATGTGAAGTTTCTTCACCCACGCGCCGGGAAGGTCGTAAAGCAATGTCAGGGAACTGATTTTCAAATAAGAAACATTCTCCAGCAACAGACAGTTCGTAACTCTTGATTCGGAAGGAAGACTCTGGGCGATAAGATTGCCGTTCTGATCGTAAAGGCGCCCTCCGTATATGTCGATCAGACGCGGATAACCGTCCGTAACAGGATTATCCGGAGTCCAGCGATAGGTTACATCACGCACGACATTGAGATGGTTGACATAAAGGTCGTATTTGGAGTTGGGAATGGGCTCCTTATCCACACCGGTCATATTCCGGTCACTCACCGAACTGTAGGATGCGGGGGATACGATATCGTTCAGCACTTTGCCGTTCAACGAAAACACACCGTTCATACTGAGCGTAAGCCCCTTGTAACGAACGGACGTATTGAACCCGCCCGTCCAGGGAGCCGTCGATGTACCTACATAGAAAAGATAGTTTTGCATGTTCCGGTAGTCCGCGACTTCGTTTATTTTCGCATCGGGACGCAGTTCGTAATTGTAGAATCCCGTCGATGGATCGATGCCCGTACTCTTGCCCGTGATGATCATCCCCTGGGGATAACCTACATAATACTGACCATAGATACCGCTGTTGGGCGACACGTATTTGGTCAGTTTGTTCATATTGTAAGCCGCATTGGCAGTAAAATTCCACGCAAAATCCTTATAACGCAGAATCGTCGCCCCCAAAGTGAACTCGACTCCCCGGTTCACCTGTTCGGATGTATTATATCCCTGCGAAATAAATCCGACTGCCGAATTCACGCGCGAAGAAGTCACGAGATCGTATCCTTTACGGTTGTATGCTTCGACCTGCAATCGCAAACGATCCTTGAAAAATCCGATGTCCAGACCCGCTTTGATATCCCAGGTCTTCTCCCAGCTCAGATGCGGATTCGGGGCATTCGAAATAGTCCCCATCCGGTAGGAATCCGTATCGGAAATTCGAAACGTGTTATCGTATTTCATGATGATTACCGGATAGACCGACTTATTGACACCGCCCGTATAACCCGTGGCCAAACGGAGCGTCATCGAACTGATCACATCCGAGATTTTCCCTTTCATCCACGACTCTTCGTCTATATTCCAAGAAAAACCTGCCGACCAGGTAGCATTGAACTGCTCCTTGCTGCCGAAATTATTCGATCCGTCGGATCTTACCGAGGCATTGAAAACATAGCGGTTGAGCAGGATATAGTCGATCGTACCGTAGAACGAGGCCATAGCGTTTTCCGTAATAGCTTGCCCGGTGGAATTATCGAGGGTCTTCCCGAAACTGACAAGTTTATCGTAATCGATCACCGAATTGTTTCCGCTCGCAGGATAAAGCGGCGTCGAGTGGTTGCCCGTAACGGGGTCGTAGCCGTAACGTTTGGTAAAAATCGTCTTGGCGTAATTCCGGCTGATCTGCGCTCCGGCCAACACATTGAGCCGATGTATTTCGTTGAAAGTATGTCCATAGGCGAAATGTCCCCGTAACATATAATTGGTATTGTATGTCGAAGTCTGATAAATGGAACCATAGATTCGTTTCGAAGTCGTCGTATTGTTTTCGAACGGCCGATCCATCCATGCCGCATAGGTATTCTTTCCATTGATATTCTCCCCGTGATCCGAAATATAGGAGAACGACGCCAGACCCACGAACTTCAGATCCTTGGTGATATTGACCGTCGTATTTCCCGTCAGTGTGAAGTTTCCGCTGGTACTCTTGGCCGAAGTCTCATTGATCTCCCGCATCAGGTTGAATCCGTTTTCGGGAAGCGCTACCGTATAGCTTCCATTGATTTCACTCAAGGAAAAATAAGTCTCGTCAGCCCGATAGGAACCGTCGTCGTTATAAGGGCGTTCATAGGGATTGGCGAAATAGGCGTATTTGAACATATCCACATTGCTCGACGGTGCCTTGGATGTCTGATAGGAGAAATCCGTACTGATACCGAACGATACGACTCTGTTCGGTGTTACATCGATCTTGCCGTTGAAATTGTAACGGTCGTACGAGTTTTTCAACACAATGCCCTGATCGTTACCATATCCCATTGAGAGATAATAGGCCATTTTGGGATTACCTCCCGAAATGGAGAGATAGTGGCTTGTGGAAACTGTCGTCCGGAACAGTTCCTCGAACCAGTCTGTCGTATGGCTGCCCAGTTCCGCAATCCTGGCATCCTGCTCTGCGACGCTCAATCCCTTATATTTGCCGTATCCCGAACGAATCATGCCCACGATACCCACAACCGGATAGTAACTTTTGCCATCCTGAAGATTATTCGCATAACCGGCAGCTGCAAATTCGTCCCATAATTCCTGCTCCCAGGCCAGTTTCTCGCGTGAGTTCATCAAATTGGCAGACCGTACAGGCCGCGTCTGAATGGATACGGTTCCCGAATAGTTGACGTGCGTAGGTCCCGACTTGCCGCGTTTGGTCGTTACCACGATCACACCGCCGGCAGCCTGAGATCCGTAAATTGCGGCAGCGGCAGCGTCCTTCAACACGGAGATCGACTCGATGTCGTTAGGATTGATCCCACCGATGCCCGTAGCAAAAATATTCGAAAAGTCTCCGGAGCGAATCTGCGTGTTGGAAACAGGAGGTGTCGGGACCTCCTTCTGCATCGGTACGCCGTCAATGACCCACAGCGGTTCGGCATTGCCCGTGATGGTGCTCGTTCCGCGAATGCGGATCTTCACGGCTTCGCCCGGACGGCCGGATACGGATTGCACGCTCACTCCGGCCAGTTTGCCCTGCAACAGTTTGTCTACTCCCTCCAAAGGCGAAGTCTTGAGATCTTTTCCTTCAATCACGGCAACCGAACCGGTGCTTTTGCGAATCTCAGTTTTGGCAAAGCCTGTCACGACGACTTGTCCGATGTCCGTGGACTGCTCCTTGAGCGTTATATCATAACCGACCCGATCAGGCTTTATCTTGAGTTCCTGCGGTTCATAACCAATGTATGAGAATCGCAACGTAGCGCCGTCGGCAACTATGATCCGGAACGCACCCTTAATATCAGTATTCACACCGGAATGCGTTCCTACGACAACCACGGACACACCGACAAGCGGTACACCATTCGCATCCTTGACCGTACCCCACACCGGATGTTTGTTCCCCTCGCTCTCAGAAGCAGCGACGGCAGGAAGTATCGTTACAAGTAACAATGACGTAAATACGAATGGTAAAAAATTTCTTAAAGTTTGCTTCATACGCATTATCCATTAGTTGTGTTTGACTATATCGATCTCCTGCTGAGGCAACCCGAGAAGATGTTCCGTAAAATAATAGCGGATCAGATTTACATAATATGAGTTCCCGAGACCATGATCCGCTCCGGGAATGACCGTCATGTCGAAACGCTTGCGGGCCCGGATCAGCGCATCGGCCAGCCGGGCCGTAGATGCCGGATGCACATTGTTGTCCATGTCTCCGGTGATGAGCAGCAGCCGTCCGGCCAGCCGGTCGGCCAATTCGATGTTGGTCGGAATATGACATTCGAAATGCGGTTTCCCGTCTTTCCCCCAGGTCTGCTTTACTCCGTGGAAAGTTTCGCCCCACCACTGGGAGTAAATATTATTGTCATGGTTCCCCGAAGCAGCCACCCCGACCTTGTAAAATTCCGGATGGTTCAGCATGGCGGCGACCGTCATGAAACCGCCTCCGGAATGTCCGTAAATTCCGACTCTTTCAATATCGGCGCAAGGATAGCGGGCTGCAATCTGCCGGATCGCGGCCATGTCGTCGGCCAAAGCATAATCCCGCAGATTCCCGTAGCCGAACGTATGGAAATCGCGTCCGCGCCAGGGGCCGCTGCCGCGGTAGGCGAAATTTATGACGACGAATCCCAGCTGTGCGAGCGATTGATTGTAGTTGTCATCCAAGGTAAAGGCCTGCGGAACCAGATCGACATGGGGGCCGGGATAGACATTGCTGATGATCGGGTATTTCCGCCCGGGTTCCCGGTCGAAAGGAAGGTAGACGATGCCATAGAGCCGGGTCACGGAATCCGCAGCCAGCACTTCGACGACTTCCGGTTCGTGCCATCCGCGGGCATAGAGTTCCGAAAGGTCGCACGGCTCCAGTTCGATACGGCCGCGGCCTTTCATGTCGCAGACCTGATGCCGCGGGGCACGATCCATACGCGACCAAGTGTCCGTCAGGAAACGTCCGTCGGGAGAGAATGCCACCGAATGTTCGCCGTTTCCGGGAGTGAGCAAAACCGGCTCGCCGCCGTTGAATCCGGTTTTGTAATAAAAGCGGTAATGCGGATTGACACCCGGTTCCCGTCCGTAACCCTCGTAGACGATCGTCCGGGCGAGCGTATCGATACGTTCGATCTTTCCGGCGACGTATGCGCCCGAAGTGACGGCCCCTTGCAGGCGTCCGTTTCCATCGTACAGGTAATAATGACCGTATCCCGTTCGCTCCGACCACCAGAGGATATCGCGGCCTTCATTCAGGATATGGAAACAAAATTGCTGGTCATTCTGGGCCGGTTTGCACACCTCGCGGATAATCGGCTCGACACGGTGCGCCGCGAAATCGACCCGGCACAGTTCCACGCTGTCGCACGTCCGGCTGCGACTAACGAGCCAGGCATAACGGTCCGTATGAGCGATCATGCTGAACCGGGGAACTTCGACTTTCTGATCGGGCCAGCGGGCGATGTCGAGTTTCCGAATGCACATGCTGTCGGCATCGACCAGCCAGGCATCGTATTGAACGACATGCTCATCGCCAGGCATGGGAAATTTGTAGCTTTTAGCCTTGGGGCGCGGTCGGGCGAGGTTGTCCACCAGCGTGAGCTCCTCCACCTCGCGCTTGTCTTCGCGCACCAGCAGGTAATAATGGCTTTTCCCCATCCAGCGGCCGATGGCGGAGCTGCGCGCCTCCGGCCCGACGACGTTGTTCCCGCCGGTGGAGAACGAATGATAGCGCTCCCCGTCGTGGGTCAGCCGTACACTGTCGCTTCCATCTCCGCGAAAGAGCATGAGGTCATGACCGACAGCCGTAACATAATACGAGCTGTCGGCGGAGTAGCTGCGCCGATAGTCGCCCCGCGAGAAAAGATTCCCACGGGAAGCATCCTGCCGGGGCTTTTCGCTCAGTTTGCCATTTCGGCCATCGTAGTGCAGCCGGTGCTTATTGAAATCGAACGTAAAACCGCGGGGATCGGAAGAATCGAATTCAAGGCCGTAGAGCCGTAACTCCTTCGGGGTCGGCATCCGTGATGAATCGGCGTATGCGGCCAACTGCCGCGTCATCAAGAAACTGTCGAACAGCGGGCGTTTCCGCCAGGTGCGGGTATCGACCAACCAATAACGGCGTGCATCGGCGTCATCCGACGTATAATGAAACCAACGGCACTCCTTGCCGATCCACTGAACCGAAACATATTGGTTACGGATCAATCCACCGAGCGAATCGGACGAAAAGCGGTCGGCCCGCGCCATATAGGATTCCTGAGCACAGAGCGGATAAAGACTCCATACCGTTAAAAATACAAGCAACCGTTTCATCGCTCTCCGAATTTGCTGATTTTCGACGCCTCTTTCATGGCCGCCTGCGCATTGAGAATCCCTCCACCGAGACAGACCTGACGCCCCTGGATCATGCGGGAAGTTTCGGATTTCCCGGGAACAGGCATCTCGTCCGCCGGAAAATGCGTAACGGTACGAATCAGAATTTCCCGTATCTCACGAGCCGAAAGATCGGGATAGAAACTCCGCAAGACCGCTGCGACACCGGAAACTATCGGCGCAGCGATACTCGTTCCCTGCGCCGTATCGTATCCGCCCTCGGGAGCGGTCGATCGTACATTTTCTCCGGGGGCGAGCAGATCCACATTTTCCGCTCCGTAGTTGCTGAAAGAAGCGACCCGTCCGTCGGGCGTCGAGGCCCCCACGACGATCTGGTTTTCCAGACGGCGTCCTTTCGTGTCCCGGCAAGTCGGAAATATCGGACGGACATCGACATTGACGCCGTCGTTGCCGGAGGCCATAACCAGCAATACGTCCTTGCTCCGGGCATATTTCATCGCAGCCAGTACTTCATCCCGGTGAGGCGATAGGTACTTGCCGAAACTCATATTCACCACCTCTGCGCCGTTATCCACCGCATAACGGATTGCCGCAGCTACATCGCGGTCGTATTCATCGCCTTCGGGAATGGCACGGACGGAGAGGATCTTTACCGGGCGCGGCAACTCCCCGGCCGTCGCCGCACACGCCGCAATCACTCCGGCAACCATCGTCCCATGATAGGGATCGTCGCCGATAAGATTGTTTCCGTAACGGAAATTCCGGAAATCGTCCGGGCGATTGCCCAATTTTATATGAGGATCGTCATTCAGGGAATCGAGGCTGGCCACACGTACGGCGGACAAACGATATTCGCTGTCGATCTTTTCCACCGCTTCGTGCCACGGCATGTCGGGTGTGAACATAACGGGTGTGGAAGCCGCAATCGACAGAGGCAGCGCAAGCCCGGTCGTGTCGGCCAATTCAAGACGCTGAAAATCGGCGACCGTTGTTTCTCGATCACCGTATTTCAGGCGCATCAATGAATCGCAAATGCGGAAAGCATCGGAACGAATACGCTGATATTCGGTAAATTTGATGTAGGTATCGAGCCGGGCGGCCCGTTCCATCTGCTTATAATAGGCATATTCGGCCTTTGCCGAAAGAGTAAGGCGGCTTGTATCAGCGTCCTTGAAGCGAGGCCGAAGCCGTTTGTATTCCCGGAAAGGTTCCGTGCCGGCCCTTCGAAGACTCTCTCCAACAGCATTGCCGAGGAAATTCCAGCCGTGAATGTCGTCTACATAGCCGTTTTTATCGTCATCACGGCCGTTAGCAGCCTGTTCGCGTGGATTGGTCCAGATGAAATCCGCAAGAGCCGTATGCGAAACATCGAACCCGCCGTCGATGACGGCGACGATTATTTCAGATTTTTTTCGGGAGGGGGGGGGGAATTTTACCTCTTGCCGCACAAATCTCTGTCAGACGGACTCCGCATAGCGAATCGGAAGCGGACAAAAACCAAGGGGCATCCGTTTGTGCAGATGACGGTACTGCCGCCAACAGATACACGGCAGAAAATAATACTTTTGAATTCATATTGCAATAGATACCTGACGCGACAAATATAATAAAAATCTGAATTTATTACATTTTTTATATACCTTAATGTCAAATTCAGTAATACATTAACACTTCGTTCCAAAAAGATAAAATTGTCTGCGGGGAAAATGCGGGGAAAACCCGAAAATTAAAAATCGCTTAACCTGTCATAATCAACAAATTAAGCGATTTTACTGGTACCCGGAGCCGGGGTCGAACCGGCACGACATTGCTGTCATTGGTGTTTGAGACCAACGCGTCTACCGATTCCGCCATCCGGGCATTTCCGCGAGCGTTACGCGGCGAATCGGGTGGACAAAGATAGGTGATTTTCGTAACTTTTCAAAAAATACGGCTATTTTTCGAAAAAGGCCCTGATTTTTTTCGCCTTTGCCGCCCCGACCAGCGCCGAAAGTTCTTCGATGTTGGCCGCACGGACCTTTTCCACCGTGCGAAAATGGCGCAGCAGGGTCTGGACCGTCTTGTCCCCGACCCCCTCGATCTGCTCCAGTTCGCTGTGGATAAACGCCTTGCTGCGTTTCTGCCGGTGGAAGGAAACGGCGAAACGGTGCACCTCCTCCTGAATGTGCGCCAAAAAGTGGAACAGGGGCGAAGTGGGACGGATGCCGACCAGCACGGGCGGAAAGCCGCAGAGCAGTTCGGCGGTGCGGTGCCGGTCGTCCTTGGCCAGTCCGGCAATGGGGATGTCCAGCCCGAGCCGCTCCAGCACCTCGTGAATGACTCCCATCTGCCCCTTTCCGCCGTCGGCGATAATGAGGTCGGGCATTTCGGCCCCTTCGGCCATCAGCCGCGTATAACGCCGGAAGACGACTTCCCGCATCGAGGCGTAGTCGTCGGCCCCCGTCACGGTCTTGATGTTGAAATGGCGGTACTCCTTGCGGGAGGGTTTTCCATCCCGGAACACCACGCACGAAGCCACCGGATGAGCGCCCTGCAGGTTGGAGTTGTCGAAGCATTCGATGTGCCGCGGCTGTCTGTCGAGGCGCAGCTCCTTTTGAACGGCATTCATCAGCCGCTCGGTATACCGTTCGGGATTCTTGATTTCGAGGTTTTTCAACTGCTCGGCGCGGTAGATGCGGGCGCTCTTCCGCGAGAATTCCAGCAGTTCGAGTTTCTCCCCGCGCTTCGGGACCGTGAAAGTCACGCCTTCGAACAGCAGCGTCGTCGAGGGCAGCAGCGGCACGATCACCTCGCGGGAGAGTTCGCCCCCGGCGATGTTTTCGACGATGTGCTGGATGGCCAGCGTCAGCATGTCGCGCTCGTCGGCCCCGACGCCCGTCGAGAGTTTCACGGTCTGCACGCCCACGACCGAACCGTGGCGGATGCGCACGAAGTTGCACCAGGCCACGTCGTCGTCGGGCAACAGCGAGAAAACGTCGACGTCGACGATCTTCGCGCTGACGATCACCGACCGTCCGGCATAGTTGTCCAGGGCGTCGAGCCGCTGTTTGTACCGCTGCGCCAGCTCGAATTTCAGCTCCCCGGCCGCACGCGCCATCTCCCCTTCGAGGTATTGGCGCACGGGACGCAGGTCGCCTTTCAGCACCGAAACGACCATGCCGACCAGCTGCGCATACTCCTCCTCGGACTGCCGCCCGACGCACGGGGCCTTGCAGTTGCCCAGGTGGTATTGCAGGCAGACCGTATATTTATCTCTGGCGATCAACTCCGGGGCGAGGTTGAGTTTGCAGGTCCGCAGGGGGATCACCTCGCGGATGAAGTCGAGCACGCTGCGCTGCATCATCACCGATCCGTAGGGGCCGAAATACTGCGACCCGTCGCGCGTCAGGATGCGCGTCGACTGCACGCGGGGAAAGTGCTCGCGCCGCACGACGATCCACGGATAGGTCTTGTCGTCCTTGAGCAGGATGTTGTAACGCGGCTGAAGGCTCTTGATCAGCGAGTTTTCCAGCAGCAGGGCGTCGGTCTCGCTCCCCACGACGATATGGCGGATCTCGACGATCTGCTTCACCAGCACACGCACCTTCGCGCTGTGCTCCTTCGACTGCACGAAGTACGAAGACACCCGCTTGCGCAGGCTCTTGGCCTTACCCACATAGATGATCGTCCCCGAGCGGTCCACGAACTGGTAGACGCCCGGCGACAGCGGCAGCAGGGCCACCTGCTCCTTGAGATCCGGTTTTTCCGTTTCAGCCATACGCCCTGCAAATTTAGCAAATATATTGCAAATCGGAAAGTCTATAAAAAGGTCGCATTTTTTGTTTAATTCGTCCGAAAATCATATCTTTGCACATCGCTATTTCACTACACGCCAAGCCTATAAGAAAACTTATCCTCCTGCTCCTGTCCGGCATGCTCTCCACCGCATGCGTGGACAAAGATTACGATCTGGGAAACATCGACACCGACAACATCGCCATCGGCGACGAAGGGTCGCAGTTCCGCATCCCGCTGGTCAAGGTGCTCGTCTCGAAGGACGAGATCAAAAACAACGGCGGCAACATCGAAGAGATCTTCCGCGAAGCCGACATCTGGTTTCCCTCCCAGCTGCCCGACGGCAAATTCGTCGACCTCGTCAAATTGCAGGACAAAGACGATCAGACGTACGTAAACACGCTGCTCCGAACGCTGCGCGAGGAGATGCAGGCCAGCGACGCCAAACTCGCATCGGTCGTCGATCTGGTTTGGGACAAATACGCCGCGGAATTTCTGTTGCTTCTCAACCTGACGGCTCCCGACGAGCAAACCTTCAAGACAGCATTCAAAACCGCCTACCGCAACGACGCATCGCTGCGCGAACGGCTCGCGGACGAAGTCAGCGCATTGGCCCGCACCTACCTGACCGGCTCGCTCGGAATAGACCAGCTCGAATACGAAGTCGGCCATATCGACATCAGCAGCGACATAGTGGACATGCTCGCCGACAACCTCGACCCCGAGGGCACGCCCAACGCCAGAAACACGCTGTTCCTCTACGGCCAGATCACCAGCGGGCTGCCCCTTTCGCTGCTCCTCGATCCGAGTTTTTCGCCCACGGAGATCACGTTCCAGGTCGGAGTCGGCGCAGACAAGGCATCGAACGACATTCCCCAAACGCAGCTTTTCGCCGAAGACCTGCGGCAGATCGTCGAGGGCATCACGATCCGGATTCCCGTGACGCTCACGGAATACTATCCCGGCAAAGGATTCAGCGACGACCGGTACCAGATCGTCATCAGCCTGAGCCTGCTCAAGAACGGAGGACTGAAACTCGACATCTAAACCGCACTCCATTATGAAAAAAATATACACCCTCATCGCGGCGGCGCTTCTGGCGACCGGCGCCGCAGCCCAGAACCCCACGGCCTATTTCATGGAGGGTTCGACCTTCCGCAGCCAGTTCAACCCGGCTTTCGCGCCGCTGCGCGGCTACGTCAACATCCCGGCCATCGGCGGCGTGAACATCAACGTGGGCGGCAACATCGCCGTGGACAACATCCTCTTCTCCCGCGACGGCAAGCTGGTGACGCTGCTCGACAGCTCCGTGTCGGCCGCCGACGCACTCTCGGGCCTCAAGCAGAACAACCTGCTGGGCATGGACTTCCGCATGAACGTCATCGGATTCGGCGCCTTTACCAAAAACCACAAGAATTTCTGGTCGTTCGACCTCAACGTGCGGGTCAACGAAGACGCCAACCTGCCCTACTCGCTCTTCGAATTCATCAAACTCGGCAAGGAGGGCCAGATCCGCAACTTCGGCACCTCGACGGACTCCTACCTCGAGGCGGCTTTCAGCTACTCGTTCCCGCTGATGGACGACCGCCTCTACATCGGCATCCGCGGTAAGTTCCTCGCCGGACTCGCCCGTGCGCTGGTCACCTACGACCGCTTCGACATCTCGCTCCGCGAAGACCGCTGGGCCGTTCTCACCTAGGGCACGCTGGACCTCACGGCCGCCGGGGCCAAAGTCGAAACGGACCCCGACAGCGAGACCTTCGAGATCGGCGATCTCGACTTCAAACCCACCAAACCCGCAGGATACGGCTTTGCCCTCGATCTGGGCGCCACGTACGACATCCTGCCCAACCTGCAAGCGTCGCTGGCCGTGACCGACCTGGGATTCATCAGCTGGAGCAAGAAAAACTCCGTCATGGGCGTCTCGACGCAGGAGACGGAATTCACGGGCGCCACGGTTCCGGAAAACGCCTCGGAGCCGGTTCCGGATTTCGACCTCGAAATGCTGAAATTCAACCAGGTCGACGGGCGCAGCACGACCAAGATGCTCCGCGCGTCGGTCAACGCCGGACTCGAATACGAAGTGTGGCGCCACAAAATCGGCATCGGCCTGCTCTACACGGCCCGCGTCTGGAAATACAAGACCATGCACAACATCACCGGATCGGTCAATTTCCACCCCGTGCGCTGGTTCACGGTGTCGGGAAGCTATTCGGTGATCGACAACCGCGGCGGAGCCGTCGGCCTGGCGCTGAACCTCTGCCCCAACTGGATCAATTTCTATCTGGCAACCGACGTGCTGACTTCGAAGCACACGCCGCAGTGGGTTCCCATCAAGCAGAGTTCGATGAACGTAACGCTCGGCCTGGGCATCCCCATCGGCAAGCGGAGCCACCGTATCGCGGCCTACGTCCGCGAAGGCGACAGACGCTGACCCCACCCCGCAAACAAGCAAATTCCCGGCTCGATGAGCCGGGAATTTGCTTTGCGAATGCGTCCCGCAGGCCGGACCGGGCACCCGGACAGGCGGCCGCAGCGCGAAAAAAAACGGATTTGCCACGCGAAAAAGGCCCGCCCCTTCGGAATTTTGGACGCACCCATATCACTTTCGGGCAAAGCGATTGCAAATCCGGAAACTTTCTCTATCTTTGCCCCGTAAGGAATCCGGAAATGTTTTCCGCCATCTCCTTCATCCCCGAATACATTGCGACGGCCCTAAAATCTGTGTGAAGTTGCGTCACTACTTTTGAATTCTTCAAAAACGGGCCGTCGCAATCTTTTCTTCGCTTTCAGCAAAAACCATACCGTTTTCACCGTCGGTTTCCAGCCGCTCCAGTGCCGCGCGCGTCGCCGCACGCCCCGCCTCGAGAATCTCCTCCGAACGGTAGAACTCGAACATGCCGTAGCTGTCGGCGGGCAGCCCGACCATGATGTCGGGTTTGTACAGACGGCACATCAGCTGCGTGATGCGCTGCTGCATGATCTGCGACGAAGCGATCAGCACCTTGTAATAATTCAGCGACGCATTGGCCCGGCGGACGGAATCGGCCCCGAACCGGGCGCTGACGTCCACGGCGACCAGCAGGTCGCCCTCCTCGCGCCGCACGCGGTTCAGCGGCAGCGGGTTGACCGTGCCGCCGTCGACCAGCACCCGGCCGTCGCGGTGCACGGGCCTGAAAACCGAAGGAATCGAGATCGAAGCCCTGATGGCGTCGTACAATCCCCCGCTGTCGAGCACCACTTCGTCGCCCGTCAGCAGGTCGGCCGCCACGGCGGCGAAAGGCACGGGCATCCGCTCGATCTGCACGTCGGGGACCAACTCCTTCATCGCCTCCATCACCCGGTCTCCCTTGACCAGCCCTTCGGTGCTCAACGCGAAATCGACCAGGCTGAAAACCTTGTATTTATCGAGTGCGCGCATCCACTCCTTGAACGGTTCGAGGTACCCCGAGGCATACACGCCCCCGACCAGCGCACCCATCGAGGTCCCCGCCACGGCGCTGATCTCGAATCCCTGCCTCTCCAACTCTTCGATGGCCCCGATATGGGCCACGCCCCGTGCGCCGCCGCCTGCCAGCACCAGCGCCACTCTTCTCTTTTTCATATATTCCCTCCATTAATGCGGACCCGGACCTTGTTCCACGCATGGGTCCCGAAAAGACAACTTGCACGCATCGTGCCGCACATCTCGCGCAAACGCGACATCGGCGCGACGAACCCCAGCTCCGAGGCGTCGACCCACGGACGCACCGAAGGGTCGAACAACGCCAGGAAGACGCTGCGTCCGCCCCGGCGGTTCTCCCGCACGGCCTGCGTCACGACGGCGCTGCATCCCGACCCGAAGGGCACGCACACGGCATCGTCGGCATTGTTGTCGTAAACGGCCCACGACACCAGTCCCGACAATATGTCGGGCGTGGCGAAAAACAGCGCCCCGTCGGCCGTACCGAAAGCCTCCGCGGCCTGCGGCGTATCAATGCGCGCAAAATTGAGCCACGCACCGGAGGCCTCCGGCACGCCGAGCCGCCCGATGAACTCCAGCACCATTTCGGGTGTCTGCTTGTAGTGCTCCTTCTGCGACACGAAGGCCGGCACGAAGGGCGGCATCGGTGCAAAGCCGGTGTAGAACTTCCCGCCCCCGCAGCCGATATTGGCGGCATTGAGGCTCACCGCCGACCCCTCGCGGGCTTCGGCCAGCGCCTTGAAAAAACATCCTTCGACTTTGGGCACGGCACGCACCGGCCCGTCCGAATACCAGAACAGCAGCGGCAGTCCCGCGGCGGGTCCGAACGCCTCGCCATAGGCGGAGGCAAACTCTTTCGCATCCATCATTCAATCCGTTATTATGTAATCCATCGCCACGTCGTGCGGCTCCGCAGGCAGCTCCCCGACCAGTTGGTGGGCAAAGCACACGCCGACTTTCACGGCGTGCACGTCCGGCCGGGAGAGGTATTTGTCGTAGTAACCCCGGCCGCGGCCGCAACGGGCGCCCGCGGCGGTGAACGCCGTGCCGGGAACGATCACGAGGTCGATCTCCGACGGGTCGCACGTCTGCGCCTCGGGTCCCGGCTCGGCGATGCCGAAAGCCCCCGGACGCAGCGTCTGCGGGTCGTATTCGCAGAATCGCATCACATCCCCTTCGACGCGCGGAACCACGATGCGTTTCACGGCGCTCCACCGCGCCAGCGTCTCCGCCGTGTCCGGCTCGTCGGGAAGCGAGCAGAAAACACCCACCGTCCGGGCCGCGCCGAAAGCCTCCAGCCGCCCGGCCCGGCCGAATATCCGGCGCGAGGCTTCGGCGCGCTCCGCAGCGTCCATTCCGAGGTTCCGCCGGCGCATCGCGGCGCGCAGTTCTTTTTTGGTCATAAAACCCTCCTTTCAGGCATAAAATTCCCGTCCGTTTCTATTGTTATTCCGCAAACAATGGCTATCTTTGCGTGCGTAAAATAAAAGCACCGGAACACAAATCATTAACAAATATAACAAATTAAAATCATTATGAGCTGTTTTCTATCTAATTCCTCGCTTGGCAAGAAGTTAGTAATGAGCGTGACGGGCATGTTCCTCGTGCTCTTCATCCTCTTCCACATGTCGATGAACATCACGGCGATCATCTCGCCCGAAGCGTACAACATGATTTGCGAACTGCTGGGCGCAAACTGGTACGCGCTGGCAGGAACGGCCGTTCTGGCGCTGGGCGTCTTCGTCCACTTCTTCTACGCCGTCATCCTCACGCTGAACAACTACAAGGCACGCGGTTCGCAGCGTTACGCCGTGACGGTGCAGGAGCCGGGCGTGGCATGGGCTTCGAAAAACATGCTCGTACTGGGCTTCATCATCCTGGGCGGACTCCTGATCCACCTGTTCAACTTCTGGTCGAAGATGCAGCTCGTGGAGATTCTGGGCGGGCACGAGAACTCGCTGGGACTCGACCCCGCGGACGGAGCTTCGCTGATCGCCTACACCTTCTCGCAGTGGTACTACGTGGTGATCTACCTCGTATGGTTCGCCGCCCTGTGGTTCCACCTCACGCACGGCGTATGGTCGATGTTCCAGACCGTGGGCTGGGCCAACGACACGTGGTATCCCCGCCTGAAGTGCATCGCCAACATCGTGGCCACGATCATATTCCTCGGATTCGCCGCCGTGGTGCTCGTCTACTTCTTCTGCCCCTGCATCGCAGGCGCATGCTAATCACCCCCTTTGTAGAATAATAAACACACAAACGATATGGCTTTAAAATTAGATGCTAAAATTCCTGCCGGTGCTCTGGCCGAAAAGTGGAGCAACCATAAGACAGCTATCAAGGTCGTAAGCCCCGCCAACAAGCGCAAGCTCGACATCATCATCGTCGGTACGGGTCTGGGAGGCGCCTCCGCAGCCGCTTCGCTCGGCGAACTGGGCTACAACGTCAAGGTATTCTGCATTCAGGATTCGCCCCGCCGCGCCCACTCGATCGCGGCCCAGGGCGGTATCAACGCAGCGAAGAACTACCAGAACGACAACGACTCGGTATACCGCCTGTTCTACGACACGATCAAGGGCGGCGACTACCGCGCCCGCGAGGCCAACGTCTACCGTCTGGCCGAGGTCTCGAACCTGATCATCGACCAGTGCGTGGGCCAGGGCGTCCCCTTCGCCCGCGAGTACGGCGGCCTGCTGGCCAACCGTTCGTTCGGCGGCGCGCAGGTATCGCGTACGTTCTACGCCCGCGGCCAGACGGGCCAGCAGCTTCTGCTGGGCGCCTACGCGGCCCTCAACAAGGAGATTGCGGCCGGTTCGGTGAAGAGCTACCCGCGCCACGAGATGCTGGACATCGTCATCGAGGACGGCGAGGCAAAGGGCATCATCGCCCGCAACCTCGTGACGGGCGAGATCGAGCGCCACGGCGCCCACGCCGTCGTGATCGCCACGGGCGGCTACGGCAACGTCTTCTTCCTGTCGACCAACGCCATGGCGTCGAACGGCTCGGCCGCATTCCAGTGCTACCGCAAGGGCGCCGGCTTCGCCAACCCCTGCTTCACGCAGATCCACCCCACCTGCATCCCCGTTCACGGCGACCAGCAGTCGAAGCTGACGCTGATGTCCGAGTCGCTGCGTAACGACGGCCGTATCTGGGTTCCCAAGAAACTCGAGGACGTGAAGGCCATCCGCGCCGGCAAGCTCAAACCCTCGCAGATCGCCGAGGAGGACCGCGACTACTATCTGGAACGCCGCTACCCGGCCTTCGGCAACCTCGTGCCGCGCGACGTGGCTTCGCGCGCCGCCAAGGAGCGTTGCGACGCAGGCTACGGCGTGAACGAGACCGGTCTGGCCGTATACCTCGACTTCAAGACCGCCATCGAGCGTCTGGGCAAGGACATTATCAAGCAGCGTTACGGCAACCTCTTCGACATGTACGAGGAGATCACCGACGTCAGCCCCTACGAGCAGCCGATGCAGATTTTCCCCGCCGTGCACTACACGATGGGCGGCATCTGGGTCGACTACAACCTGATGACCACCATCCCGGGTCTCTACGCCATCGGCGAGGCCAACTTCTCGGACCACGGCGCCAACCGCCTCGGCGCATCGGCCCTGATGCAGGGTCTTGCCGACGGTTACTTCGTGCTGCCCTACACCATCGGCGACTACCTCTCGCACAAGATCCAGGCCCCGAAGGTGAAGACCGACACCAAGGCCTTCGACGAGGCCGAGAAGGGCGTCAAGGAGAAGATCGCCAAACTCCTCGCGATCAACGGCAAGCAGTCGGTGGACGACATCCACAAGAAACTGGGCCACATCATGTGGGAGAACGTCGGCATGGCCCGTACGAAAGAGTCCCTCGAAAAGGCCATCACCGAGATTCAGGCCCTGCGCAAGGAGTTCTGGAAGGACGTGAAGGTCGTAGGCAAGGAGAACGACTTCAACGTCGAACTTGAAAAGGCGCTGCGTCTGGCCGACTTCCTGGAGCTGGGCGAGCTGATGGCCCGCGACGCCCTCAACCGCGAGGAGTCGTGCGGCGGCCACTTCCGCACGGAACACCAGACCGAGGAGGGCGAAGCCAAGCGCGACGACGAGAACTTCGTATATGCCGCCGTATGGGAGTACAAGGGCATGGACCAGGCTCCGGAACTCACCAAGGAGCCGCTGAACTTCGAGTTCGTGCACCCCGCACAGCGCAACTACAAAGATTAAGGCCATTTGACGTTGAACTTTAATATCGAATCGAAACCATGAATTTTACATTAAAGATATGGCGTCAAAAGGACGCTAAATCCAAAGGCGCTTTCGAGAGCTACAAGGTGGAGAACATTTCGGCCGACACCTCGTTCCTCGAAATGCTCGACATCCTGAACAACAATCTCATCCACGAGGGCAAGGAGCCGGTGGCCTTCGACCACGACTGCCGCGAGGGTATCTGCGGCATGTGCTCGCTGCACATCGACG
>ERZ840517.555-NODE-555-length-49178-cov-12.343057_pt1 | contig 49178 bp, 46 predicted proteins | sample MGYA00519876_ERZ840517 | MGnify/ENA primary metagenome ERZ840517 (study PRJEB31850, sample SAMEA3708882) | human gut metagenome | biome: human gut; feature: human-associated habitat; material: faeces | place: China | collected 2014 ... | reverse complement strand
TGATCGGGTATGTAGGCAGCACGGGCGACAGCACCGGCAACCATCTGCATTTTGAGGTTATGCAAAACGGTGCGCGCTGTAATCCGCTGAGTGTAGTGAATCCCCAATAAAAAAGATGCGTATTTTGCGATTTTGATTGAAAGCCTTTTTGTTGCTGAAGTAATCGGTCCTGTTTTACACAATCAAAAATAGGGCTACAAGCAACTTTCGTCAACTTGCAGCCCTAGATTTAGAATGTTGGCTGACAACGAACCGCGATGCGCGCATTGCCGCTGTAGTCACAGGTGAAAAGCGTTAAGGCATATTCGCCGGATGTCATTTCATCTACAGCCGTAGCATTCAGCGTTTCCAAAGCCATAACCTGATAAGTATAGGTGTTTCCGTCCATGGTTTTCAGCATGACTTCATCGCCTTGCTGTAAATTACTCAATTTCCCGAAATGCCGCCTGTAATTATGGCCTGCAATCACAAGATTTTCTGTATCTACAGCACCGGAATATCGGCAGACAGTATCCTTCAGCAGAGCATCGTCAAAGCGATTATACACAGGCAGTTCCAGCCCCAAGGCGGGAATAGAAAGTGTTCCGAGGAAGGTTTCATCGTCTGCAGCTTTGGCGATAGCCGACTCCTGTGTCTGCTGCGATTGCTGCATGGTCACTTCGGTCAGCAAATTTTGTGCTGCTTCGTCAGCACGGTTTGCATCGTAGTAGTTGTAACCCCACAAACCGATTGCCGCAAGCAGAAGCAAAATGCCAAGCACTGTGCAATAATGGCCAAGCTTATTTCTCATGGTCAGACTTCCTTTGTAGCCAGCCGCCCAACAGAATCAAGCTCAGGCCCATTGCAATCAGAATCGGTATCGGCCAGTTCAGCTGACCGGTCTGCGGCAGCTTGGCTTTAGGCGTTTCCGGTGTGACTGTAGGCGTAGGCACCGGAGAAGATTCCGGTGTTGGGCTTGCACTGGGCGTAGGCGAAGGCCGCGGCCTGTCAATATGGGCGAACTTTTCATCTACCTCAATATCCTTGAATACCTCGCCATCTTCAATGATGGGCAATGTTACAAGGTAGGGGTCGATGATGTACTCCTGATTGGCAGGCGCAACCTGCGTGCGAGCCACAAGATAAAGTCCCGGCTTCAAATTCGAAAAAGTCAGCTTACCATATTTATTGGTCACGCCGGTTTCATCCGGCACAGCGACTTTCGCGAGCTCTTTAGCGATAGCAAGCCTCTCGGAAGCCGAGGTTGTAGGCCAATCACAATCGTAATCGCGGTAAGTGTCTACAATGTTGTAGGTCACATCCAGCGTATCATCGTCAATCGACTTGTGAGCAATCAGGGTCAGCTCATAAGTATCCCCAGCCAGAAAGTAAATGGAACCATCGTCCTCACGGTAATGTGCGTCCAGCGTAATGGAATAGTCATCATCGTCGTAGCGGTTATGCGCTGCATAGGCAACCAGCTGAAAAGAGAACGCGAGTACAACAGCAAACAGCAAAGCGCAAAGCCTGCGGACTTTTGGTAAGCTCATGTTCTCATCTCCTCTTTTGGGCTTTGTGCCATAGCAGCATCACAAGCCACCGTAGTATGATAATGGCAAGAATTACCGCCGCACCAATCAGGCCATGCCGGAATTGAATCGGCAAAGTGTAAAACCAGTTCTTGGGGCTTTGATCGGCGGCTGCCTGCTCCATCTCCTGCTCCGAATAGGGGATTCTTGTTCCCCGCACCAGCAGCCGGTGTGAGTTGACACCGTAAGGCGTACAGGTAATCAGTGTCACATAGTCTCCACCGGGAACAATAGCCAGCGGCTGTGTTTCGTCCGGCAGAACCGTAAGGATCTGATCAACCTGATAAGCCAGCGTGTGCCCCAGCACCTTGATATAGAACTGGTCGCCAACCTGCATTTGGTCAAGGTCAGTAAAAAGGCTCGCCGTAGGCAACCCACGATGCCCGGAAAGCGCCGTATGGGTGCTTTCACCGCCAACAGGCAGTGAGGTGGCTTCCATGTGCCCAACACCTACCTGCAAAACAGATTCTGAGGTGCCGTGATAAATGGGAATGGTCGTATTCAGGCGAGGAATCATGATATAACCCATCATACCGGTGCCATCGATGTTCAGCAGCTGCCAATAGGGGCCGCTTTTGTCGTCGTCTTCGGTATTATCGATAATATCTACGCCATCACTCTGCTGCGCCAGCTGCCGATTGTATTCCTGCGCTTCGGCCAGAAGCTCGTCCAGCTGCTGCTGTTGGAGCTTACTGACCGAATCGTCGTAGGAGGCGGTTGTGCGGCTGCCGTGGATCTCTGCCAGATATTCACTTAATGATGGATAAACGAGAATGCCGATGCCCACCAGAATGACCAGCAGACGGGCAAGCCCGCGCAACCTGTCTTTCATTTAGCGGTTTTCCTTCTTCTTTTTGGGGGCAAACACACCCAGCAGAACCACGGCAACGCCCAAGATGGTAAGGCCGATGGTACCAAAGCTACCAGTTTCAGGCAGCATGGTGCCCTTCATATTCTCAACTTTGACCTGATGGCTATTCTCTCCGGCGTTTGCCACATCATTGATTTTATAGGTTGCCTTGCTCTGGTCGTTTTCATCGGCGGTGATTTCGATTTTGACAGGGTGAGTCAACTTGTTAAAGCCGGTAGGTGCGGTAATTTCGTGCAGATAGTAAGTGCCGGCTTTCAGACCTCTGATGGTGATTTTACCGCCATCCGGGGTAGTAACCTCGGTAATCGTGGTTGTTTCGCCTTCGCCCTTTACATGGTAAGAATTGTTACCAGTTTTATCTTGTACAAGCTCAATTCCTGCCGCGGTAGAATCCACGCTGGTGCTCAGTTTGAAGGTTGCGTTTGCCAGGCCTTTTTCAGTTTCGCCATCTTTATAGAACTTGAAAATCTCGATGGGATAGGTATAGACTTTGCTTTCAGAAGGAGTGGATTCACCCTTGCCGCTTCCATCAGGGTTGGTGCTGTATTCCAGATGCACCTTGTTGGTTGCGGGGTCAGTAACGGCTGCGTCTGCAGTGATATAAGCATTGTAGGTTACAGTAATCACATCGCCTGCGGCAACGGTAGCATTCTCACCTTTATTTGTGGTTTTCAAGTCCTCAAATGCAACCGTCAGGGTTTTAGAATCAGCATCATAGGTTGCGGTATAGCCAGTAGTGATTGCAGTATTGCCAACTTTAACAGTCACGGACTTATCAATATAAGAAAGCCCCTTTGTCAGCGTATCGACGAACTTGAAGGTGTATTTGTCGTAATCCGTCATATCAGGAACGGTCGCAGTCAGCTGATAGGTCACTTTATCGCCAATCTGAGCGTTGCCATCAGTTTTGAAATCGTCGCCATCAGTAGTCTGCACTTTCTTATCAACCGTGGGATAGGTACTCTTGATGGTTGCAGCAGTGTTGCCCTTATTCTTGGGGATATTTACCAGCATTGCATCCGTGCCACGAGCGGTGGTATCGTCCTTGGAAATAGCGTTGCCGGTAGAACCCATTTCGGGGAAAACCAGATAGTAGCCGGAAGTCAGGTTGGTAATGGTTGCAACACCCTTGGTGTTGTCGGTAGTATCTGCAATGGCTGCTGCGGAGGTTTTAGTCAGATCCGTGAAAGAGTCCTTGTTCTGAGCATCACGCACCCATTTCTGAGCATCGTGTGCCAAAGAGGCAAGCTGCGCGTCACTCAAACCATTTACATACGCAACAGCAGCATCTTTCATATCCTGATCCGACGGATTAGGATCAGTGATCTTGCCAGCAGTTTTGACAGCGTCAATTCGAGAACTATCCTTGAAGAAACCAAGCCAAGCATTCTCCAGAGAATAGCTGTCAAATCCGTTGAGTTTCCCTTCATCACCATCATTGACATTGGCAGTAAACATACGAATGGCGGTCACGGTTTTCCCGGTTAAGCCCTTGCCGGTTACGGTCAGGGTACCGAAGGTTTCAGTGGCAGCAAATGCCGTCAAAGACAGGCACAGAGACAACATAACAGCCAGCACCAATGCGGCTGCGCGTTTAATGTGTTTCATACGAAACTTCCTTTCAGTTTATACATGGTTTGTAGCGTTCGTCCATTCCTCTTTACTCAGTGCGCCTCCCTTCTGCCCTTGCGCTTGCGTGGTACAGAAAGCGCAAGCAGCAGAATCCCTACACCAACTACCACATACAGCCAGTCGCCCGTACTGCCTGTATCCGGCAGCATGGGGTGATGGGTGTTGGTGATAGTTGCATGATAAGTCTTTTCGTCATAGGTGGAGCCCGTCAGGGTATAACCCGGAACGGTTTCTTCCTCAAACAAATAGACATAGTAGGCTTCAATCGTATCCGTTACGGTGCCATCGGCAGCCTTCTGATACTTCAGCACGGGGGCATTTTTCAGCACCGTGCGCCAAGTAGAAGCATGGCCGGACTCTACATCGTCCTTGGTCATGATAATGGCTTTGTAAAGGGTCTTGTTACCAGCCGTGCCATCCGGCTTAAACTCCTGCTGACAAATGTTGACCTTGATTTCATTGGGGCGTTTGCCATCGATATTCGCAAAGTCCTTCCAGATTTTGCTGATGGTTAAATCCACATATTTCTTGCAGGGGTCTGCGGTGTCAGCCGGTTCTGTAATTGTACTGTCCGGATTGTCGGTGTTGGCAGTGTCCAGCATCAGCACCGCCTTGGCGGGGCTTGCATAGGCTGCCAGATCTGCGGTAGTATTCGCTGCGGCATCTTCCATCTTTGCATCTTTCAAATCCGAAAACTCGGTGATTTTGTCCAAATGCAGCACATCGTATCGGTTATAGTCCGTGCCGGTGGAAGTATCTTTGACTGCGCTGCCGAATACATCCTTGTTTGCCTTGGCAACCTTATCGAGCAGTGCGTTATAAGCGCGGTAAATCGAATAGTGGTTCTTGTTACCCTCAATCGACTTGATGGTATTGAAGCTGTAAACCGACTTCAAATCATTGACGCCGGTAAAGGGTCCGACCAGATTTTTTGTGCCGCGCACCACATCGCAGAGGGTCATGGTGCTGTTCTTGACCTGACCTTCATGGTTCAGGCCAATAAAGCCGCCGGAATAACCTTCCTTGTCTGTGCCGTCTGCTGCATTTCCGGCACCACCTGCAAATACATCGTATCCGGAAGAAATGCCTGTAACGCTGCAGCCGTCAATGTCTGTGCGGTTGCCCTTGATAAGGTTGATTTTTACATTGGAGATTTTGTCTTTATCTATGCCGCCTTTTTCCGTACAGGGCAGTTCAATGACCGAGTCACCGATAGTGATAATGGCAAGGTCGCTTTGACCGGGTCCCGCCTTCTGGTTGAGTGCAACGCCGATTTGCAAACCAAGCAAAGAAACGGCAAGCGTTTTGCCATCGGCCAAGAGTTTAACTGTAAGCACCCAGCCCAAATCAACATTCAGTACACCTAGGTTTTGCAACTTACCCACATATAGGATGCTCAGCAGCTTATTGACAATCTCAAAGACAGTGTTCAGCAGTTTGGACTGCAATTCAGCAGAAACCACATAGTTCATATCGGTCTTGCCGATAAAGCCGCCTGCGATTTTGCCGCTGGTGACCTGTTTAAGTGCCGTGGTGCTGCAGCCATTGATTTTGGCAAGGTCTGCATACCCGGCAAAGCCGCCCGCAATGGGCTGCTGGCCGCCCTGAGCCTTGATCACCGTGCCAAGCCCAAAGCCTGTCACAGAGCAGTTATCCACATGAGAGCCGAACAAATCGAGCGCTCCAACTGTGCCGGAAAGCAGCTTATCCAGTACATTCACATCGTCAATATCTGCTACGCCGCTCTTGCCAAGGTGCCCGATAAAGCCGCCTGTGTAGTTAAGTCCTTCTACGTTAGCAAGATTGGAAACAGCACTGTATTTCACGCTGCCATCCATCATGCCGCCGCCAAAGCCGCCTGCGCAGCCTGTGTATCGGGTTTCGCTTTGCGTAGCTTCTTGGCTGCCGCTGTGCGCCTGTACGGTCAGGCCGCTTTGAACGCCTGTAACCTTGGAATCATAAATGTAAGTACGGAATGCGTCCAGCACCGAGGTGTTGCCCAGCTTAATCAAACCGCTGAGCAGCTTAGTTTCGGAGCCCTTCGGATCTTTGCCGGAAACCTGTGCCACACCGGCTACATCGGCCAGACCGAAGAAGCCACCGGCATACTTGCCGCCGTCTACACTGCGCAGATTTTCTACCTGAATTTTTCCGATTGCAGAATCTTTTTCGCCTACTGCGCTGGCTTCCAGAGAACCGGCAAAGCCGCCTGCATAAGCAGCATACTTTACGCTGTCGCCCTCTTTGTAGGCACCATCCACAACAAAACCCCACTGGCTGTCAGCCGCAGAAACTTTTGCCGCATGGATGGTGGTGGCGGTGGCTTTCAGCACGGTGGCCAAATCACTGGGTGTGGCGATCAAATGATCTAAAATGCCCTGCAGCAGACCGTTGGAGGCATTGGTATTCACCCCCGCCACGCTGCCTGCTGAGGCAAGACCTACATAACCGCCTACCGCAATGCGACCTGTAACACGGCGCAGGTTGGTAGCATTGCAGGAAGCCACGGGCGCGGCATACTTGTCGGTAGACGACCATTGATCCGTAGTGGGAAGTTTCTCTTCGCCGTTCAGCTGTATCTGGGCACCATAAGCGCTGCCCACAAAGCCACCCGAATATCCGCAATGGTTTTCCGGCAAGCCGGTTGCCTGTACCGTAAGACCTGACTTGTAGCCCTGCACCGACGAATTGCGAACTGCCGGAACAAACAACTGCGCAATGTTCAGCAGTTGTCCTGCATTGAGTTTCAATCCAAGAATGTTGACCGTGCCGAGTTCTACTGCGCCGCCGGTTTTCATCTGCCCGGCAAAGCCGCCCGCACTATGCATAGCACTGATCTGCTTGGCATCGTAAGCCATGCAGTTGGTTAAGGTGCCGCTATTCATGCAGCCCACATAGCCGCCTGCATCGCCGCCGTAAAGTTGGCTGTCGAACTTCCCGCGTCCCGCTACGACATTGTAGCCGTAGATATAATCGGCAAGTTTAGCTTCCAGTTCTTCCTGCGTGTTTACGGTTTCGGCCTTTGCCAATTCATAGCCGTAGCCGCCATATTTGCCCACATATTCCACCCAGCTGTTCCAAGTGTCCACATCCAGACCAGCCAAGGGGCCATACACTGCTGTGTTGGTTTGTACCGGGTAGATGACGCCCAATGCGCCGAGAATGTTGTTGACGCTTATCAGACCACCCAGCACCTTTAAGCCGCCGACCTTCGCGGTGTCTGCGGGTTCCATAAGACCCGTATAACCGCCCGCGTACTCATGCCCGTATACCGAACGGATACGCTCGGCTTTGCACAGGCTCATAGGACCGTTGTAGGTCTTGTCGGTGTCATTCTCGGCATATTCGTCTTTCCAACGGGAGGTGTCAAAGCCGTGGATGGTGCCGCCCATGTTGTGGCCCACATAGCCACCAGCCATGCCGCGCTGCACAGTAGTATCCGAAGCAGCATTGGCGCGTACTGCGCCGCCGCAGGGCACACAGTTGGTGGAACTATTGCGGATGGACGGAACGAAGCTTTGTAAGACAGAGGCAAGCACTGTGTCAATGTTCAGCACCTTGCTCAAAACGCTGGCATTGTCCAGCAGTTTGGCAACATCGCCGGGCTGCATTTCACCAACATAGCCGCCTGCGGCTATCTCGCCGATAATGTACGAGAAGTTGACCGCCTGGCTGTCCTGAATGTGACCGCCGTATATGCCGCCAGCGTAGCCGCCAGCCATACCTACTTTGCCTTTGCTGTTATCCAAATCACCGGTTGCCAGAACGGCATACCCACCGGGTCCGCCGGTAACATCGGAATGTTCAATGGTAGTTACGACCACAGAGAGGGCGTCGAGAATACCGGCAACTTCAATACTATTGCCCAGAATATTCAAACCGCCGCCCACAGAGGCCGCACTGCCGATGTCCATGTCGCCTACATAACCGCCTGCATAGCGGCCGCCTGTGACGGCATAGGTGCTTTTTGTATTGTCATAGTAGGTAGGCGCGGATGTATCTTCCAGATTATCCGGAGGAGTAACGATTGTATGTTTCAGCTTAGTTACATCCGAGTAGGAGATCTGTGCGCCGCTGGCATAACCTACAAAGCCGCCTGCACTGCCTACGGTCGGGTCGGTGGTCAACTTATTGGCTTTTACGGTGAATCCGTTGTTCGATTTGACACCAGCATATTTAATGTAAGGCACATAGGCGTTTATCACGCTGAGCAGATCGGTCAAATTGATGTTCAGCCCGGTAAAGTCGCCCAGGATACTGATACCCTTAGAGGCATCTGCCAAAGCACCGGAGTATACCCGCCCGGCAAAACCGCCTGCATAAGATTGACCTTTTACGGAGCCGAGATTATAGACAGCGTAGTAATCGTTTTCCCCGCGGCTTTGGTTGTTCACCGTTCCACTCTGGCAGTCGGCTGCAAAGCCGCCGGCAACATCACCGGTCACGCTGCCGCCGTTCACATAAGAAACCGTACAGTTTGTGTAGCTGGGAATCAGGTAGCCGATGGCATTAACCAATCCTTTGGCTTCGAGCAGTGATTTCACGGAGTTATCATCGCCAACCTCCGCCAGACCGCCTGTTTTGGAAATCGCCACAAAGCCTGCCGCATAGCCGCCGTCATTAGTCGCTGTTACGGTTTTCAGGTTGGTGACATGGGCATTTTCCACCTTGGTGCTGTTGCTGCGGGCTATAAAGCCTGAAGCCGTATAATCCCGCACTGAGTTTCCTTCACGAACGCCGGTGGCCTCAACCGTAAAGCCACTCTCAATGCCTTTCACATTGGCATTTGTGATAGTAACCTCCACCGCCTGCCCCAAAGAGAGCAGATTGTTGAGTTTCAAAAGATAATTCAGGCCAAGCAGGTTGACGGTCAAACCGCCGTCGGTTCCAACCAATTCGCCGGGACCGGACAAACCAATAAAGCCGCCTGCATAGTTTTTGCCTTCGACAGATTTTAGATTATTAACGGAAACATTGTTGATGGTACCGCCAATAGCATCGCCAAAGCCGCCGCCCACACGCTCATTTCCGCTTACGGAAAAGCCATCGGTTATACCGTTCAGCGTTACTCCGTCTACAGTAAACGCAAGATAAGAGGCAACGCCGAGGGTCGTGTTTAATAAGCCTGCTACGCTGGCGGTTCCAAGAGAGCCCGCAATGCCGCCGGTATAATCATGACCAGAAACGCTTTGCAGGCCGGACACTGTCGTGTTTCGTTGCTCAACGGTCGCTGGGTCATACACTCCGTTTCTCCAGTACGATACCTTGCTGAGATAATCAGCACTGGACGGTGCAATATATGCGCCATCACCGCGCCCGGTAACGCCGCCCACATAGTCGGTGCCGTTGACTGTAAGCGGTGCATCCACCGTACACCCTAAGATGTACGAAGGGTTCACGCCTGCCAGAGAAAGCAGTGAAGATGCCGCACCCGGGTTGCTGCTGAGCAGCTTGACCACCAAATCAACCACACCGCCCAGAAGGTCATCTTTATTATCGTCTTTGCCAAGATTGGCCGCCCAGCCTAGGGTTGCAATACCTGCAAAGCCGCCTGCATTGGCTCCTGTGGCATGAACCGTCAGCGATTCACTCACTTTGGCCGAACAGTTGACAGCCGAAGTATTGGCAAGACCGCCGGCAAAGCCGCCCACATAGTTTTCGCCCTGAATGTTTATGGCCTTATTGTCTAATGTGCAGTTGAGAAGCAGGCTTTCGGGATTCATATTGGGCAGCTTGGTTTCAATATCCAGCGCACCGGACAAGGTGCCTTTAATGATGCTGTCTCGGGCAAGGCCCACGAAGCCGCCCACAAAATTTTTCCCCTGCAGGGTAAGGCTGCTGTTTTTGACAGTGCAGTTTTTTATGATACTGCCGGACTGCTGCCCCACAAAGCCGCCTGCGTAGTCCTTTTCGCTCGATGCGGAAATGTTCAGACCGTCAATGCTGCAATCGGCAAATTGTGCATTGATATAGCCCGTAGGGATCAGCTTGCCTAAGGGAATGGCATTGCCCAGCAAAATGGTGATCAAATCACCCAATCCCAAGCCGGGAATCACATTCAGAATATTGGTCAGCAGCTTGACCAGGTCGCCCAATGCTTTTGAAAGTCCATCGTACTGGGTCACGCCAATGGTATACCCAACAAATCCGCCGGTGTTGTTGTTCACATTCTTCACATCGGCATTGACCACTTCAATGCCGGAGAACAGCACCTGCCCCTCCACTCGTCCGGCGATGGCACCGGTTGCCAAGGCCGTGGGGTCTTTCTTTCGGGCATCGAGAACATCTCCCAGAGTTTTACCTAAGTCGATTTTCACCTGTCCAAAGGTCAGAATGAAGGTCAAACCGCTTAACACGCCACCCAGCAGCTTGCCCAGAGTGCTAGTCAGTGTGCTGACCAGAGTAGAGGGATAGTAGGTTTCGTTTGTTGTGGTATGAACATTGATTTTCTCAAATTTCAGGTTGGATACCTGCACCAGCCCTTTACTCAGGCCAATGTCTTTCTCACTGACTTCACTTGATACAGTAGAGAAGAAGCCAACGCCCATCTGCTCGCCAACATTCAGTTTATCAGTCTGCATTACGCTGACATTTGAAATTGTAGGCTTTGTGGATGTGTTGATGGCGGAAGAGTCATCATTCCATATTTTTTCGCCGTTGGCCGACTTTGCACCAATCATTGTTCCTTGGAAAGTCAGAGGCGTCCAGTTGGCGCTGCTCAAGTCGATGTCACGGAAGATGATGTAATTGGCATTGGAGGCATAGGTCTGGTTCGCAGCTTTATCAATGTCCAGATTGGGGTCAATTTCACCGGTTGTCTGGTTTACACCGCAACGGCCAACAGTATAAACGTACAAAAGGTTATTTGCTTTATCGCTTAAATTTTTGTCAGCTGCATGGATACCGTCTTTTCCAAGAGTATAGTTGTCAGTACCGTTCTGTTCTTTCGTCAGATCCGCATCGCCGCCATACAGAATAATGAGATTTCCGCTGCTGTCATGGTCAATCGTCCACTTCGCATTGTGATGAATAGCCTGATAAACGGCACCGTAAACGGTATCTCCGCTGCCGATTTTCCGTAGCTGCTGCTCATTGCCGATCAGGATATAGGTCTTATCCCCGATTGTTTTTACTACCTGCCCCGGAAAGTCGCGTCCGTCTGCCTTACCATCCGTGACCCTGGAGTACGGCTGTACAGAGGTATCCGAACTGAACTGCGTAGAGAGCACATAGCGATGATTTAGGCTGTATGTCAGATACGGCTCATCTTCCCCGTTGGGGTAGATCAGCTGACCGCTGCCAAAGGTCTCAGCTTGTGCATCGCCATCCATGACCGGCTCGGTGTCTGGGTTTTCCCCGTGCAGCACCGCCATCTGATACGGGTTGTAAAGATAGATGGTGTCGCTTTGCGCATCATACAGCGTAAGGTCATCGCTGCTTTCGGCAAGCGGTGTGATGCTGCCGGTAAAGCCTTCCGGCATCTGCCATTGCAGCATATCGCCCGTCAGCTCAATGTCCTCAGCAATGGCATATTGTGCATCCAAAGCGTAGGTGATTTCCGCGCCGTTTTCATCGGTCACGGCAAGCCCGCTTGCATCGGTAAGTGTTTGCCCACTGCCGATTTCGGCTAACTGGTCGCAAGTGTAAATCAGGATTTTTCCGTCCTGATAAAGAGATTTGGCCGATTCATCCGTGTTCTCAGATGAAGATTCAGCAAGCTCTGAATCTGTTGTCTCGTCCGAGGTGGAAATCTGATCTGTGTCAGATTCCGGCTGACTCTCTACTGAGCCATTTGACGAGGCATCTTCTGGCAAATCGGAAGAGGCCGAAGAATCCTCAGTCAAAGGCTCAGAAGAAGCCGCATCATTGCTTGAAGAATCGACCGATGTATTTTCCGGAGGTCGCTCCGGGATGTAACCTGCATCACTGTCTACATGTACACTTTCAGAGTCGGCGCTGGAAACGGCTATACTGCTTTCAGCCAAGATAGTATCATCCGTTGCAAAAGCGACTGGTGTTGTGCATTGAAAGAACATCAGCGCCGCCATCGCAGCAGATGCCCATCTCATAAAAGAGTGATGGCGCATGGGAATTTCCTTTACCCCCTAAAGGCTACTTGCGTAAATTCGTATCGTATTTTTCCTACGGATTTACTAGGCTTTATTGCGAAAAGTATCTGCCATTATTTGAATAGCAGATACCCTTGCAATAAATCCCCCAGCAATGGGCATAAGGTGGCAAAAGCAGACGGATAATTGACCATGAATTCTATTCGTTGCCAAAAGTTTGCTCAATCGCAAACCGCTTCCGATCCATGTTGGTATGAACATAGCGCTGTAATGTGATGTTGGGATTAGAGTGCCCCATAAGCTCGCTGAGTGTTTTGATGTCGCAACCTGCCTGTAGGCAGGTGGTAGCAAAAGTATGGCGTAACATATGTGGATTTACATCATGTACACCGGCCTTCGCAAGATAACCATGAATGCTCTTTCTGTAGCAACGAGGCTCTACCGGTTTACTGCTGCATGATAAGAACCACACATCACTGCCGAATGTGTTTTTCTGGTACAGCATTTGGAGTAGAACCGAAAGCTTTGGCGGGATTGGTAATACTCGCTTGGAACTTTCTGTTTTGGGTGCTCGTACCACAACCGAGGTTTTCCCCGTTCCAATGGCAATACGCCGAACACCGCGGCGTATACGGACTTCCTTATGCACGAGGTCAATATCGCCCCACTGCAAGCCGCATACCTCGCTGATCCGAAGACCAAGCTGGAGCATAAATAATATGCCCGCCTTTCGTGGGGTCGGATTCTTGAAAACAAATCGGTTGACTGCCGCTTGCTCTTCAAGAGAAAGTGCTTCTGGAAACTCGTTCGTTTCTTTCACGGGCTTGATTGACAGCTCAATCGTGGGCATTAAATGCAGTTTGTATGCGTATTTACATAGCCTGCGGACAAGGCTGATGCATTCCCGTGAAAGGCTTGCTCCAAAAGGTTTATGCTCTCCACCAACCGGAGAAATAATCTGTAAAACGCATAATTCCAATTTTGCGCCGGAAAGCTGTGAAATTCGTAGATCCCCGATAATCGGCAAAATATAATGCTCAATGGAATAACGATAATGCGCTATGGAAGACTCCTCTAAGTCGTTCAGCGTGGAAAGCCATAGCTCCGAAAGAACCGAAAATGTAAGTTCTTGTGCCCCAAGCGGAACCGTGTAATCAGCTGTTTTTACCTTTTTCCGAATCAATGCTGATTTTGCATCGACATAGCTGTACGCATACACATAGCCCCAAATTGCTTTTCCGGTTTCACTTCGCCCTTTAATGTAGCGCCCTTCCCAGCGGCCATCTTTTCGCTTATGGATATTTTCTCCATGTCTTGCCATTGTTGCAGCCTCCATTCATTGACTATGATTTGACAACCTAAACAATAGCAGTATTTGTTTTGGGTAACAATATGGACGAAATAGTAGCGCATGATATGTAAAAAACCATCAGTTTGCTATTTTTCACTTAATTTGTGCGAAATCAACAAATCAATCCTTGATATTAAAGAAAGGCTGTGATAATCTTGTGATAATCTAAGGAATTAAAGATATTGTTTTCTTGGTATCCGCCATTCAAATAATAGCGGATACTTTTTTTGTGTACGCATAAAGTCATTGAACTCATCCGTATATTTTACGATAACACTATTTTTGCAAAAAGTCAAACCGTTAGGAACAAACAGCACTATTGATTTGTTTATCATAAAAAGCATCGCTCCTATACTAATAGTAATTTGGTATCACTATTAGATATATTTCTGGGAGAATGCTATGACAAATGCTTTATTAGGACAGCGGCTTCGCCAGCAACGAAAAAAAAGAGGGCTGACGATTGAACAATTGGCTGAAATGATTGGTCTTTCTAAAAATTATGTCAGCTTGATAGAGCGCGGCCGGAAACTTCCCAGTATGGCTACACTCATTAAAATTGTAAACAGTCTGCATATTTCCGCAGATGTTTTGCTGTGTGACGAAGTAGAATCTGTAAGCTGTGTTGTGGACGAAGAACTGGATCAGCGTATAAGGGCGCTCGAACCACATCAGCGCAAGGCGGTCTTTGCCATACTTGATTCTGTTATTGATGCGATACCAGATTTAACTGCATCCTCGTCAGAGGATTCTGCTGAATAAGCATTATATATACATTAGTTCGACGCTTTGCGCCAAACCGATAAAACCGCAATATGCCAGATGGTCAAATCGACCATCTGGCATATTTTTTTGTCTCCATATCAGAAAATGTATCGTAAAAGCGATACATTACTATGCTCGCGCACCTCCGCCTGTTTTTGCATGAAATGAAGTCAAAAACAACGGAGGTCAAACCAAATGACGAAAAAGTATATTCAGAATGGCGCTTTGATTCCCGCCGAAGATGAACAGATCATCGCGGAATTAACAGCATATTTGTCTGTTTCGCTCCGGAATGAGCGCAGTAAATACCTGAAAAAATATGGAAAAATCCGTGATTTTGAGTCCTCTATCGAAGATTTGAAACCGGATTTTGAGCCAGAAGATAGTTCTTTTGAGGAGAGGATTGAGCAAATGCTCGCATGGGATATGGTGAAAAACTATCTTCCATTGTTGACTGCAAAAGAATGTGAGGTCGTTTTATGCTTGTATGTAAACCAGCTCAGCACAGCAGATACCGCCGAAAAGATGAACCTGTCGCCGGAAACTGTTCGCCGGCACAAGAAAAACGCCTTGCAGAAAATTCGCAAGGCAATGGAGGAAAATACCTGATGGGTGCTTATATTGATCTTCTGAAAGCCGCGCAAAGCGGTGATACTGCTGCGGCAACCGTACTGTATGAACAGTACCAGCCGTTAATCAAAAAGCTGAGTTGGCATGACGGCATATTTGATATGGACTTATATCAAACCCTTTCTGTTGCATTTTTGGTCGCATTATCGAAGTTTGAGATTCGATAACCCCAAAATATAAATTTTTTCAAAAATACCCCAACGATTTTGCCCGTAAATTGATGTTTATATTATAGAGGGACAAAAAAGCCCTCTTCCCCTTGAGTACCTTGACAACTGCATATCCGAATCACCGGTTACATACAACTGACCTTGCCGCAACCCAATGAGCGTCGGCAAGCACGATTCACAGGCAACGCCATAATCCTGCGTATACGGAGGAGCGCCCCTGCCTGCTGAATAAGAACAGCGTGGAACCTGTTCTATGCGATGAAAGGGTCAGCAATCATGATACGCACCGTTGCGATACCCTCAAGGAATCGGCGGTACTGCCTACATTTGGTACAGGAAGCGGGAGCTGCGCCAGCAGCCGGGCCGGGGATTCGCCCTATTATCCGGGGAGTAGTGTCGAATAGGATAATATTTAATTCCAGATTATGGCGGTCACTTGCTTTTGGCAGGTGGCCGCTATGCTTGTGGAATTAAATCTGCAAATTCAGTAAAGGAGGATGGCTATGAGGGGAGAAACCTTTGGAAAGCGAGAAATTTTCCGTAAATATCCGGATGTGGTGGATGTGACCCAGCTTTGTAAAATGTTGGGCGGTTCGAGGCCTGTAAGTAAAAAGACGGCTTACAGGCTGTTGACTTCCGGGAAAATCAAGGCATTCCGGCTGGGCCGCAGCTACAGAATCCCCAAGGTAAATGTGATTCGCTTTTTGCAAAACGGATTGTCTGACGAATGCAACACTGACGATTTCCTGATTGACAGTGTGGAGGAATGAAAGAAAGTCTGCTATGCTAATAACGGTTACACAAATGTTTGATAGCCGGAAAGGAGACTGCTATGAGGACAAAAGTGACAGGCTATCTTACACAAAAGCGCGGATTTTATTATGTTGTCTTGAATATGCCATCCGACACAAAGGGAAAACGAATCCGCAAAACATTAAGTACAGGTTTATCCACTGCGCGAAACATGACAAAGGCCAAAGAAGTTATGCGCGAAATGATTCGGGAAGCCAACGCCGGAGAAGAAGTGCATGGCGTGATGGAACGGAAGGCCGTGCAGAGCGCCGCGCCGGAGAGTAGTTCTCCACGCCCGGATATGCTGTTTTCGGATTATTTGCAGTTTTGGCTCCAGTGGAAAAGAAGTACGTGGGAGGAAGTTACCTATTCGGGTTATGCTGCCAATGTAAACACATGGATTGCTCCTTATTTCTCACAACGGGGAACCAAGCTGAACGAAATCAATGTGCTGGACATAGAAATGTTCTATGCCCATGAAAAGAACACACGCAACATCAGCGGAAATACGGTTGCACATTACCATGCCAACATCCACAAAGCACTGGTTGATGCGGTGAGATTGAAGCTGATTCCGCATAACCCAGCCTCAGATGTGGAAAGGCCAAAAAAGGATAACTTCGTAGCAAGCTACTACACCGCAGATGAGCTGATGGAGATGTTCCCAATATTTGCCGGAACAAAAATGGAGCTGCCGGTTCTTCTGGCTGCCTATTATGGTCTGCGCCGCAGCGAAGTGGTGGGGCTGAAGTGGTCGGCCATTGACTTTGTGAATAAAACTATCACCATTTCGCACACATTCGAGCGTGTCAATGTGGACGGAAAGGCGGTAGATATATCCAAGGAACGGACAAAGAACAATTCCAGCTTCCGCACATTGCCGCTGATACCGGAGGTTGAAACCGCATTGATTGCAGCGAAAGCCCGTCAGGAAAAGCAGCGCAAGCAGTGCGGCAGAAACTATTGTAAAAAATATCTGGAGTACATCTGTGTAGACGATATGGGGAATCTGGTTAATCCAAATTACATAAGCGGAAACTTCAGCAACATCTTGCGCAAAAACGGTCTGCGTCCAATTCGATTCCATGATCTGCGTCACTCCTGCGCAAGCCTGCTCATCAAAAATAAAATTCCGATGAAAGATGTGCAGGTCTGGATGGGCCATTCCAGTTTTGCCACGACCGCCAACATTTACGCCCATATTGATACGGACAGCAAACAGGAAGCGGCCAATATGATTTCGGCCTGCATCAGTCTAAGCGGAAGCCCGGACAAAAAAGTGGGCAAAAAAAGTGCCCCCAAGCGGAGCGCTTGAGGGCGGGAAAAAAGCAAAATTTCACAATTTCCAAACGGATTTTCAGCCCGATTGTCTGCCGTTTTGGGCGAATTTGGGGCCAATTTCAGGCAAAAATGGCAGACAACTTGGCAGACAAGGAAAAAAGATGTCTGCCAAACAAAAAGTACCTAAGCGGTAAAAACCACTTAGGTACGATTGGTGCCGGTGGTGGGGGTCGAACCAATTACGCACGATTCAACGATAAAATATACCGCTGTCTGATGCGAAACAACGGCATAAACACTGCATCTTATTTCACGGGTAGAACCGTAAAATCACTTGTAGAAATTAAAAGTGTGTTCAAATCTGTGTTCAGATTACGCCTGTTTCAGCACCCGCAGGAATACACCATTGACTGCTTGTGCCGTGTGTTCTGCATCACCTGTCAGCTCGTGGGAGTATGTTCCGAAAGTATCCATATCAGCGCTGTGACCCACAAGGCTTTTTACTTCTCCGGCAGGCAACGTTTTAACCACCGAAACAAACGTGTGGCGCAGTTCGTAAAGGCTGCACGGCGTTATGTTGTTTCCCCTGCAATAGGTTTTCCAGCGGTCATAATAGCTTTTTTCTTTCAGTATGCAAAACACGCTTTCCTGCCCGTCTGTTTGCTTGCGTTGGTCGTCAAGGACTTGTGCCGCCATATCTGACAGAACAAACGCACGAAGTGCATTGTCATTCTTTCCGCTTGTGACCTGCCCCTGAATGTTCACAGCCCTGCCGATTCTGACCGTGTTGCCGCTTATATCCGCCCACTTTAGACCAATCAGTTCCCCCGGACGCAGCCCTGTAAGAACCTGAAAACGGTACGCATTGATATATTCATCCCGGATAGTTTTACCGCGCCATACGGTTGTATCTGTACTAAAGAGCGTTACAAGATCGGACGGTTGCAGAATTGCCTTGCCCTTGTACCGAGCGCCTGCCGGAATTGTGAGTTCTTCGGGAATAAACGTTGACAGTTTTGACTTCCTGCAAAATTTGCAAAAGTTGCGCAGATCGGCACATAGAAGTTGCAGCGTCTTGCGGCTCTTACCCGCCGCATAAGCCTGATTTATAATATCCTGCAATGTCTGTTCTGTGAGTTTTTCAATCTTCACATTGCCGATTGCAGGCAGCACCCAGCACCGCCAGCGGCTCTCAAGCGGTCTATAGTTGGATGTGGAAGTGGTCGTTTCTACATTGTGCAGCCACAGTTTGCCGACCTCAGACACCCGCGAACCGTGTGCGTTTATGCCGTCATCTAACCATGCATCGGCTTTTGCGTTTGCTTCCCGCTGACCTGTGCGCCCCGGCTTGCTGCTGTAAAACTGCTTGCGCACGCCGTCCTTTTGTACACTGACCCGCCAGCGCTGTGTTGACTCAACCCACTGCGCTGTGTTTGTTCTCTTGCCCATAATACACCACCTTCCCGCCGTCTGTGATAATGCAGACGGCTTTTATTATGCCTGTCAGCCCGCAAAAGAGGGGCTATAACGGGCTTGACGTTGCAGACGTATAATTTCATTAAAAGCGCGAAAAAGCGGCAAATAGCGGCTATTCTTCGTCTTTTTTTTGGTATTGCGGTGTGTCAACCAACTGCTGTAGATAGGCAATTGCTTCCGGGAGACTGTCTTTATCTAAATGCTCTGTAAAAAACTTTGCAGCTTCATATCTGCCAGATTCATTCAAGTTGGTATACAGAAACAACGCTTTTTCGTTTTCAGAGTTAAATTGAGCAATTTTTGAGAACGCACTTGGCGTTTTAACCCACTTTGCGTTAGTTTTCTTAGGATGATTTATTACATTACCATCCTTGTCGAGTATTGAAATGCCCGCTCGGTCTGAAATGTCATATATAATGCCTCTTGACTGTTCATGAGGATCATCAGAGTATAACTCAAACCATTGCACATTAAGAGCAACGGCTATTTTTTTTAGTGTTTCAGTTTTTGGATTACGCCGGTTATTTTCCCACGCTTGAATCATCTGATAGGAAACACCGACTTTTTCGGCAAGCTCTTTTTGTGTCATTTTTGAATTTTGTCTTGCCTGCTTGATAAGTTCACCTGTTGTCATGCGGTCTCCTCCTATTCTATTTATAAGAATAACACGTATGTAAGGAAAACACAAGCAAAAAAGATTGTGTTTTAGCCTTGACACAATCCGTTGCTTGTGCTATTATAATTGCACAAGCTAATGCTTGTGCGAAAGCGAGGTGAACACAATATGCGTATTGACCGAGTGAAGCTGATTTCCGAAATGGCGCGGCAAGACGTGACCGTCAAGGCGCTGGCAGAAAAAGCCCTTGTTTCTCGCATGACGGTTTCAGCTATGAGGTGCGGAAAAAGTGTCAACGACAACAGCGCTCGGCACGTTGCCCGCGCTCTGGGCGTGGACGTGGCAGACCTGTTAGAAAGCAAAGGAGAGTAACCCATGCGACAAAGATTTTTCAATCTTCGGGTCAAGTTTATGGAACACGACCTGACACAAGAGGAAGCCGCCAAGATTGCGGGCATCAGCCCCAGCGCAATGGTCAACCGTATGAGCGGCAAGTATCCGTTCAACACCTGGGAAGTCGAGCGGCTTGCTAAGGCGCTTGACATTGCTCCGGTTGACTACGGGAAGTATTTCTTTGCGGGGGTGAGCGGTTGAGCGAAAAAGATTTCAATGGACGCTTCAAGAGCTACCAACGTGCCCAGCAAGCAGCCGAGCGGATTTTATGGACGGCCAACATGTGGACAGCAAACGGCCCGTTGCCAAGCTGCACAAAAGAGGATTTTTCCGATCTTCTTGATGCAGTGGGCCGGGCAATCCTCAACCCCGGCATGGACAACCTGCTCTATTATCTGGCTTGTGCTGCAAGCGGCGCCGAGCGGGAGCAGATGCTTGCCAAGCTGCTGCAAAGCCGCGTCAGGTATGAGCAGTTATCTGAACAAGACCTATTGCCATACCATGAGAAAGAGGCGGCAGTACCGCCCGGCACACGCAAGCAAGCCGCACTGGATGAACTGCGGAGACTGTGCCCGGATACAATCGAGGACGAAGAGCCAAGCGAGTTTGAAACGCTTCAACTGGGAAGTGTTCCGACAGCGGAAGTTGATTGGCTGATTCCTGGCTTGATTGCCCGCGGTGAAATGGCGCTGATCGGCGCGGATGGTGGCACCGGCAAAGGTATCTACTATTCACAGCTTATTGCAGCCGTCACAACTGGCAAAGGAAACGACTTTTTCCCGGAAGCACCAAAAGAGCCCGGAAGTGTGTTGATTCTATCCGGCGAGGATGACCCCAGCAAAGTGCTTCGCCCGCGATTGCTGGCAGCTGGCGCAGACTTGTCAAAGGTAAACGTCATTACAGCAGATAGTTACTTTCGCCAAAGGGGCACACTGCTGACCATTGACAGCCAGGCATTACAGGCTAAAATCAGCCAGTTGAAACCTGACCTTGTAATTAACGACCCCATACAGGCATTTTTACCAGCCGGACTACAGATGAACAATCGCAGCGAGATGCGCGGCGTTGTCACCCCGTTCAAATCGTTTTGCGCAGCTGTAAACGCTGCTGGCGCTACAGTGTGCCACACCAATAAAAAATCGAATGTTGCAGGGCGGCAGCGTCTTTCAGACAGTTCAGACCTATGGGATCTCTCCCGCTGTGTTATCATGCTGGGCTACTCAAAAACAGATGAGGCAGTATATGCCAGCGTGGAGAAAGACAGCTATGCGAGAAAGCCCATGACCACGCTGTTCACCATCGAAGGAACAACGGTCGAGGGTGTGCGCACAGCCGTTGCAGTTTACAAAGGTCGGACAGATAGAAACGATGCGGACTTTGTTTTTCAGCGTACCGCAAAGCCTGCTACTACAAGAGACAGCGCAAAAGATGCTATCCTGTCTGTGCTGGAAGATTCCAAACTGGGCAGCCTGCCAAGCACACAGCTTCAGACTGCTGTGCTGAATGAGACGGGATGCAGCGTGGCTACATACCAAAAGGCTTACAAAGAGCTTGTTAATAGCAAGCAGATTGTCAAAAAGCCGATACAGAGGAAGACCACAAAAGGTGCTGCACAGTGGTTTACATTTTTGGCAGACTGCTATGTTGACCCCCTCCGAGAGGGGGATACCAAAATAATAAGTTAATGATTTATAACGATATATCGTATATTATCAACTTCTTATTGAATACGAAGTTGATCAACTACTAATGCTCGGCGACAATCAACTTCGTATCGCGTAAGAAATTGATAATTGACATACATACATCAAAAAATATCAACTTCTTATTTTACTTTCCCTCTCAAGTAAAAACTACAAGTAGAAAGGATTCTATTATGACGATTGTACCTAAAATTTGCCCCTTCATGCAGCGCAGCTATTGCCAGCGTGAGGGCTGCGCAGTCTGGAGCCACAACCGCTGCGGCCTTATCGTAGACGGCATCAACATTGCCCAATGTATTATGGGGCAGACTATCTCGCAAGAAATTCTCGGTGAGATTCCCGCCAAGCTCGACGATTTGACCGAAGCTATCAAGGGGAACAGCGCACAGTGAAGTTTTGGACATGTCCGCGATGCGGCGCAAGCCTTGACCCCGGCGAGCGTTGCGACTGTAAAACAGAAATGCCGCCCAGAGTGTTGCAGCACTCACAGGCGGCGGGCGGTAAACAGCTTTTGCACGGCAGTTATACCGCCTCTAGCTTATCAGATTCGGAGGAAAAGTACAATGGATTATGCAAAAATCATGAAATTTTTAACCAGCAAGGGCGAGGAACAAGAAAAAGCCCTTGACGAACTGAACCCGGAGGAAGTGGAATTCGTCCTTGACAGGTGTAGGGCAGCCCTTGCCCGTCGCCAAGCGGCAAAGAACGGGGGTGCTTGCAATGATTGATAAAGAATCGGGAACCATTGAAAGCTTAGTATCCATGCTGCTGACCTTTTCCCCTGAGCAAATGGCCGAGTTTGTGGCCAGTGCACGGGAAATCATAGCCCAGTATAAGTAACTATAAGGCTGTGCTATCAGGCCATACGGGCTTATGAGGTGATGAAATGAAAGACTACGAACAGCGAGAACGTGACTTAGCTAACATGGGACACAAAGACCTAATCCGCTTTATGCGCCATGCCTACAACTGGTTACTTGATGACGGCATGAGCGAAAGCAAACTTGAAGCAAGTCTTGCGAAATTCGGACTTTGCAAAGAGGATATTTTCGGAAGGGGATGAATCGACTTGAAGATTAAACTGACCTACACCGACCAGGAACGCGCCGCCTTTGAGCGCGTCCGTGCCGAGCTGCTACAAAATCTGCCCAATGTGCGGCAGCACAGCAGCACCGCACCGGGCGGCGTTCATGTATTCTACTTAACCACTTGCAAAAAGTAACGTTTTGTAGTATAATATTATAAACAAGAGTACCGCCGAAAGGTAAAGCTACACAGGCTCAGGGAAACGTTCACCGTTTCTTTGGGCCTGTTTTTTGTGCATGGGCGCAGCCTCCGGCGCATCTCCTTTGCAGGCTGTTTCTGGCGGTGAACGTTTCCCTGTACCTATGTGGCGGCTGACCCACGTTGCAATCTTGACGCAACCCCACAGCGGTATAAAATACGCTACGGCAGCGGTAAAGCCGGAAAGGATACAACATGAATACTAACACCGAAACGCAGACCACCAACGCCACCCAGACGGAATCCGGGGAAAAGTTCTTTACCCAAGAGCAGGTCAATCAGATCGTGAGTGAACGGCTCGCACGAGAGCGCAGCAAAGCCGCTACAGAGCAGGCTACCACCGACAGGGAAAAAGCTCTTGACGCACGGGAGCAGGCTCTTAAATGCCGTGAGCTTGTGGCAGGCGATAAGAGATACCCTGCCAAGCTGCTGGACGTGCTGGACACTGCCAGCTTTGATAGCTTCAAAGCACAGGCGGACAAGCTGCTGGAAGCGTTCCCCCACATGGGCGATACCTTCACGGTCAAGGGTGCATTCACTGCGGCCCCACCGTTCACTAAAAGCGAACCGGACGAAAACGAGCTGATCAGAAAAGCTTTTCTCAAAAAATAACCGAAAGGACGCTTTATAATGGCGATTACTCTTACCGAAAAATTTGCACCGTACACCGATGAACAGTTCAAGAACGAAAGCAAGCGCAGCCTTGTGACGAATCAGGACTTCGACTGGACAGGCGCACATACCATTAAGGTTTACAAGATTCAGACCTCCGAGATGCAGGACTATGGCCGCACCGGCCCGGCAGGGGACAACTTCTCTCGCTACGGCTCTATTGCGGATTTGAACGCCAGCACCGAGGAAATGGCGTTGAAGAAAGACCGCAGCTTTATTTTCAACGTGGATAAGCTGGACACTGACGAGACCCAGCAGCAGGTCGAAGCCGCTACCGCACTGGCTCGCCAGAATCGTGAGGTCGTTATCCCGGAGGTTGACAGCTACACCTACGGCGTTATGTGTGCTGGCGCAGGCACCAAGCCCACCGCAAAGGCCCTTACCGCCGAAAGCATTTACAGCGATATTCTGGCAGCGTCTGCCGCGCTGGATGATGCAGAGGTTCCGGAAACTGACCGCGTGCTGATCGTGACCCCTGCCACCTATCAGCTTATGAAGCAGAGTGAGAGCATCGTTCTCAACTGTGACGTGGGCGAGGATATGCGCCAGAAAGGCGTTATTGCGAACATTGACGGTATGAATGTGCAGAAAGTGCCCGCCAACCGTCTGCCCGCCAAGTTTGGCTTTATGGTTGCCCATCCCTCTGCCACCGTCGCCCCGACTAAGCTGGAAGATTTCAACGTCCACAACGACACGATTTACAGTTCCGGCGCGGTTGTTACCGGGCGCATCTGCTATGATGCTTTTGTTCTGGACAACAAGGCAAAGGGCATCTATTATCAGGCAACGACCTAAAAGACTTCCACAGCGGCGCGGGCTACGGCTTGCGCCGTTCTTTTGTATGAGGTGACACTATGACCCCTAAAAAAGAAAAAGCCCTTGCAGCGCTTCTCACGTCCCCCACAGTAAAGGCGGCAGCACAAGAAACAGGCGTGGGAAGCCGCACAATGCGGCTCTATCTGAAAGACCCGGAATTTTTGGCAGAATACAAAAAACGCTGTTCTTCACTGCTGGAGGATGCCACGAACAAAGCAAAAGCAGCCCTACCGCCTGCTATTGAGCGCCTTTCCTCTATTGTTATGGACGATGCGCAGCCGACACAGTATCAGATTGCGGCGTGCCGTGCATTGTGCGAATACAGCTTGAGGATGACCGAAGTTGTAGACTACGAACAGCGCTTGCAGGCGCTTGAGGATGAAATGAGGAGGTAATATGAAGGTTTTGAACAAAGCAAGGCTGGACGCACTGGAGCGGGCATTGAAGAGCAAGGACGGCGTTCTGGTGGTCAAACAGGTCGAAGGCGGCTATGAATTGCCCGGCGGTGAAATTGTGAACGATCTTGCACCGCTGCATAAGCGCTATGCTGTCATTATTGTGGACGACGTAGAATACCACCTTGCCCACCCGGAAGAATGGACGGACTTTGAGCGTTTTTGTCAGGAAGAAAACAGACGCTTAAACCCGCAAATGTACCAATAAACAAAAAGACACGTCGCAGGACTTGCGCGGCGTGTCAAAATATGATATTGTAAATATGCCGCTTTGGCGGCAAGGCGCTGCACACAACGGCAGGCGGTTAGTCACACTTCCCGAAAGGGGGTGAGGCAATGCGTTTTACATTGACTTTCCATATCGGTCACAAGACCGTTACGCTGAGTTTGGTAGTAAAAAGCAAGAACCGCCACCCCGGCCGGTGACGGTTCTTAGGTCTTTGATCTAAACCTCTCATCGCAAAGGGCTAACCGCTTGTCGCAGCGCCTTTTCTATATTTATTATATCCGTCCCCGGCAGGACTGTCAAGCCCGTTTTGGGGGCTTTTGCTATATATTTTCGGCTTATAAAATGCAATATGTGTTCAAAAGTGTGTTCAAGTAAATAAAAAAGACGTAAAATCAAACGATTCTACGTCTTTTCTATTTATGCCGGTGATGGGGGTCGAACCCACACGGTGTCACCACCAACGGATTTTGAGTCCGTCTCGTCTGCCAATTCCAACACACCGGCTTATGAACAGCGATATTATTATAACTGCATTGCGCCGTGTTGTCAAGCCGGGCGGCGGGATTTGTCATTTTTTAAAAAAACAGATTTTTTTGAAAAAATCTGTTGACAAACGCCCTGCGCACCGCTATAATTATATGCGTCGCCTGATGACAGGCGCAGCGTTATATTGCCCCATAGCTCAGTTGGTTAGAGCACCTGACTGTTAATCAGGGTGTCGTCCGTTCAAGTCGGACTGGGGCAGCCATCGCCTTGAGGATTCCTCAGGGCTTTCTATTGCCCCATAGCTCAGTTGGTTAGAGCACCTGACTGTTAATCAGGGTGTCGTCCGTTCAAGTCGGACTGGGGCAGCCATCAAGGCTTGAAGCTTCTGCTTCAAGCCTTTTTCTTTTGTCCTGACTGCTGAAAATTGGCCGATTTAGGGCTTCTGTGTCAATTTCTTGCGGTTTCCTCTTGCAATCCCTATAAAAATAGTATAGTATAGTTCGGTAGAGCAAAACTATCCGGGGGAGCTTTCTGCCCATATCCCGGTTTTATACCACTTGGAGGTGTTTTTTCCATGAGCAGTCCGCTGCTGGAAGTCAAAGATTTACAGGTCATCGTCGGGGAGGAGCAAAAGGTCCTTCTTGATGGACTGAACCTGACGGTGAACGCCGGTGAGACCCATGTTCTGATGGGCCATAATGGCGCCGGTAAGTCCACCCTTATGAGCGCCCTGATGGGCGATCCCCGCTACACTGTGACCCGCGGCCAGATCCTGTTCCGCGGTCAGGATGTCACCCACGAAACCGCCGATGTCCGCGCGCGCGCCGGCATGTTCCTCTCCTTCCAGACGCCGGAGGAGATCCCCGGCATCACGCTGGAGAGCTTCCTGCGCACGGCAGCCGGTGCCATTGCAGGCAAACCCGTCAAGGTCATGAAGTTCCGCCATGAGATGGCCGCCCAGATGGAAGCGCTGAACATGGACCCGTCCTACGCCGACCGTTATCTGAATGTCGGCTTTTCCGGCGGCGAGAAGAAGAAGGCTGAGATTTTGCAGCTGCTTATGCTCAAGCCCAGCCTTGCCCTGCTCGATGAGACCGATTCCGGCCTCGATGTGGACGCCGTCAAGACGGTGGCCAGCGGCATCAAGGCCTACCACAACGCTGACAACGCCCTGATCATCATCACCCACAATGCCAAGATCCTTGAGGGCCTGCAGGTCGATTATGTCCATGTGCTGGACGATGCCCGCATCGTGCGCACCGGTGACGGCAGCCTTGTCAATGAGATCATTGAGGAAGGCTTCACCGCCCTGAAGGAGGACGAAGCCAAATGAGAGCCTTCGAGACTGAAAAGACCGAGATTGCCGAGGTTGACCGCAGTGTCTACGACATCAAGGACAAGGTCAACGCAGCGTTCGAGGTCAACTCCGGCCTGACGGCAGAGATCGTGGAAAAGATCTCGGAGGAAAAGCACGATCCCGAGTGGATGCGTGAATTCCGCCTGAAGGCGCTGGACACCTACAACCGGATGTCCCTGCCCACCTGGGGCCCCTCGCTGGAGGGGCTGGACATGAGCAACATCGTCACCTATGTACGCCCCAACACCGAGATGCGCGGCAAGTGGAGCGAGGTGCCTGACGACATCAAGAATACCTTTGAGCGTCTGGGCATCCCGCAGGCTGAGCGTTCCAGTCTGGCCGGCGTGGGTGCGCAGTACGACTCCGAGGTCGTTTACCACAATGTCAAAGAGGAAGTTGCCGCGCAAGGTGTTGTCTACACCGATATGGAAAGCGCACTGACCGGCCCCTACGCCGATATGGTCAAGGAGCATTTCATGAAGTGTGTGCCCCCTACCGACCACAAGTTTGCGGCGCTGCATGGTGCCGTGTGGAGCGGCGGTTCCTTCGTCTATGTTCCCGCAGGCGTGCATGTGGATATTCCGCTGCAGTCCTATTTCCGGCTGAACGCACCCGGCGCGGGGCAGTTCGAGCATACCCTTATCATTGTGGACAAGGGTGCCTATCTGCATTTTATCGAGGGCTGCTCCGCCCCGAAGTACAATGTGGCCAACCTGCATGCGGGCTGTGTTGAGATTTTCGTCGGCGAGGGTGCGCGCGTGCGCTACTCCACGATTGAAAACTGGTCCAAAAACATGTACAACCTGAACACCAAGCGCGCCCGCGTGGAAAAGGGCGGCACGATTGAGTGGGTGTCCGGTTCCTTCGGCTCCCACACGGGCTGCCTGTACCCGATGAGCGTGCTGCAGGGCGAGGGTGCCCGCATGGAATTCACCGGCATCACCTTTGCGGGTGCCGGGCAGGATCTGGACACCGGTGCCAAGGTCGTGCATGCGGCCCCCAACACCACCAGCCACATTTCCACCAAGAGCATCGCCCGTGATGGCGGTGTCTCCAACTTCCGCTCCTCCGTTGTGGTGCTGCCCAACGCTGCGGGCAGCAAGTCCAGCGTGAGCTGCGAGTCCCTGATGCTGGATGACCGCAGCCGCTCCGACACGATCCCCGCCATGGACATCCGCTGTGATGCCGTGGATGTCGGCCACGAGGCCAAGATTGGCCGCATCAGCGAGGAGGCCATCTTCTACCTGATGAGCCGCGGCATGACCGAGGAGGACGCCCGCGCCCTGATCGTCGGCGGCTTTGCCGAGCCCATCGCCAAGGAGCTGCCGCTGGAATACGCGGTGGAGATGAATAACCTGATTCATCTGGAGATGAAGGGAAGCATTGGGTAAAGATAATAGATAATAAATAAAAGATAAGAATTATGGTGGAGTTTTTGCCAAAGGCAAAAACAAAATTTTATGTGTGCTTCAGCACACATTCCACATTTTTTATTATCTATTATCTTTTATCTCTTATCTTACAACTGCTAATAAGGTGATATTGCTATGACTACAACCATGAACCGCCTGCCGGTTTCCACTTGGAACCCGCTGGGCGTCAACTGCGCACCGGCATCGGCGGCACTGCCCACCGTGCCCGCGGACGGCTGGGCCAAGGCGGAGATTCTCTCCCCTGCCCTGCCTGCCGGTGTGACCGCCCCTGCCGAGGCTGACTTTACGAATTTTGCCGCCAGCGGCATGGGCGCCGAGACCGATGCCTGGCTGCTGGAGAACGCCAACCTTGTGAACCATCTGGCCGTGACCGGCACCGCCGATGCGCCCATTGTGTTTGAAACCGCGCTGGACGCCGACCACCCCCACGCGCTGACCTGCCTGACCATTGATGCTGCCGAGGGCAGCAGCCTGACCGTTGTGCAGGTCGTGCGCGGCGATGCCGAGGACGGCGTTTCCGCCAACCTGACCCGCATCCGCGCCGCTGAGGGCGCACATGTCGTTCTGGTGCAGGTCCAGCTGCTGGGCAGCCATGCCCGCCGCTGGAACGCCGTTGCCATTGAGCAGGGCACCTCCGCCCGGGTCGAGCAGGTCCGCATTGAGCTGGGCGGCGCAGTCGTTGCCTGCGGCACCCGCACCCTGCTGAACCACAACAAGTGCGAGTACGACCTTGACGCCGTGTATTTCGGCCATGGCCGCGATGTGCTGGACTTCAATGATGTCTCTGTCCACACGGGCAAGGATACGCTGTGCGAGATGCACACCGCCGGTGTGCTGACCGGCCACGCTGACAAGATCCTGCGCGGCACGGTGGATTTTCAGCGCGGTGCCAAGCGCGGTGTCGGCCATGAGAGCGAGGATGTGCTGCTGTTCAGCCCCAACGCCCGCAACCGTACCGCCCCCCTCATCCTCTGCGGTGAGGAGGAAGTCGAGGGCCAGCACGCTGCCAGCGTGGGCCGCCTTGACGAAAGCAAGCTGTATTATCTGCGTTCCCGCGGGTTGAGCGAGGCACAGGCCCGCCGCCTGATGGTGGACGCCCGCTTTGCCCCCGCCATTGACAAGATCCCGCTGGAGAGCCTGCAGGACGAGGTGCGTGAAAATGTTGCAGGGAGGCTCAACGATGAACTGGACGGCTGATTTCCCCATTCTGGCTGCCGATGAAAACGGCAAGCGCCTTGTCTATCTGGACAGCGCCGCCACCACCCAGCACCCCACGCAGGTTCTGAACGCGGTGGTCAACTACTATACTAAAGAAAACGCAAACCCCCATCGCGGCGTCTATGAGCTGGCGATGCGCGCCACTGATGCCCACGAGGGGGCCCGCCATACCGTGGCGCAGTTCTTCAACGCCGAGGACGATGAGATCGTCTTTACCCAGAACACGACCGAGAGCCTGAACCTGATCGCCTACAGCTACGGCATGCATTTCCTGCATGAGGGCGATGAGATCGTTGTCTCTGTGGCAGAGCATCACTCCAACATGGTGCCGTGGCAGCGCGTGGCCAAGGCCACCGGCGCAAAGCTCGTCTATATGTATCCCGGCGAGAACGGCCGCCTGACGACCGGGGAGCTGGACAGAAAGATCACCCCCAAAACCAAGGTCGTTGCCGTGGCGATGGTCTCCAATGTGCTGGGCCTTCGTGCCCCCGTGGAGGAGATCGTCAAGCGCGCCCACGCCGTGGGTGCTGTGGTGGTGCTGGACTGCGCACAGAGCGCCCCCCACACCCCCGTGGATGTCAAGAAGCTGGATGTGGATTTTGCCGCCTGCTCTGCCCACAAGCTGTACGCCCCCATGGGCGTAGGCGCCCTGTACGCCCGTGCGGAGCTGCTGGAAAAGATGCCCCCCTTCTTGAGCGGCGGCGATATGATCGCCGCTGTGCATGAGAGCGGTGCCACCTGGGCAGACGGTCCCCGCAAGTTTGAGGCCGGCACCCGCAATGTCGGCGGTGAGGTCGGCTTTGCCGCCGCCATCGACTACATGAACGGCATCGGCTGGCAGGCAATGGAGGCGCACGAACATGCGCTGCTGGATCGTATGCTGGCCGGTATGCGCGCCATGCCGTGGCTGACCGTTTACGGCGAGCCTGTGGCAGACGGCCGCTACGGCGTTGTCAGCTTCAATGTCAACGAGGTCCATCCCCACGATGTGGCCACCATCCTTGATGCGGGCGGCGTGGCTGTCCGCGCCGGGCATCACTGCGCCCAGCCCCTGATGGAGTTTTTGGGCATCGGTAGCTGCTGCCGCGCCAGCGTAGCCATCTACAACACCGCCGAGGATGTGGATGCCCTGCTGGAAAATCTTGAAAATGTCAGAAAGGTGATGGGCCTGTGAACCTGAACGAACTGTATACCCAGATCATTACCGAAAACAGCCGCAGCAAGGAGAACCGCCACCCTGTCGAGGGGGCGACCCACAGTCTGGAGGGTGTCAACCCCAGCTGCGGTGACGACATCACGCTGCAGCTGCGCGTGAAGGACGGCAAGATCGAGGACGCCGGCTTTATCGGCAGCGGCTGTGCGATCTCGCAGGCCTCCGCCTCGCTGATGATCGACCTTGTGAAGGGCCGCACCGTGGAGGATGCGCACCGCCTTATCAGCCTGTATTTCCAGATGATCAAGGGCAAGATCACGCCCGAGGAGCTGGACGATCTGGAGGATGTGGCCGCCCTGCAGGGCATCGCCCATGTCCCCGCCCGCGTCAAGTGCGCGGTGCTTGCCTGGCATACGCTGGAGGAAGCGCTGGACGGCGAAGGCAAAACCGACAAGGTAACGACCGAGGATAAAGAGTAAAATTTCATGATAACCCCGCAGCAAGCCACTTGTGCTTTGCTGCGGGGTTTTGTTGTATATCTGTAGGGGCGGGGCTCTGCTCCGCCCGTGCCCGCTTGCGGCAGGGTGACCTTTTCGGGCGCATATGGAATGCGCCCCTACGGTTGTAGGGGTCGGCGTCCCCAATGACCCGCAAACATAGTGGCTGCGGCAGCTTACCGGGCGGAGCAGAGCCCCGCCCCTACATTTTGCTGAATATTTTACGGGCATACTTTTCTTTTCCCTGCATCTGTGGTACAATATACAAATATATAAGTAAAATTCTGTCTAATTGTTCTATAGATAAAACGAAAGGGAAATTACCATGTGTGGCTTTGTTGGCTTTACCGGCCTGCGTGAACAGCGCGAGGCCATCCTGCACAGAATGGCAGACCGCATCATCCACCGCGGCCCCGATATGGAGGGCTACCATATCAGCGGCAATGACCCCCGCAGCGCCATCGCGCTGGGCTTCCGCCGTCTGAGCATCATCGACCTGGCCGCAGGCAAACAGCCCATGTACAATGAGGACGGCACCGTTGTCTGCGTTTTCAACGGCGAGATCTACAATTTTATGGAGCTGCGCACCGCGCTGCAGGCCAAGGGCCACATCTTCCAGACCCGCTGCGACACTGAGGTCATCCTGCACGGCTATGAGGAGTACGGCACAAAGCTGGCCGGTATGCTGCGCGGCATGTTCGCCTTTGTCGTGTGGGATACCAAGACGAACGAGATGTACGGCGCGCGCGACATTTTCGGCATCAAGCCGTTCTACTACACCCAGACGGAGGCGGGCGAACTGCTGTTCGGCAGCGAAATCAAGAGCCTGCTCGAGCATCCCGGCTTCCGCCGGGAGGTCAACGCCGAGGCGCTGCGCCCCTACCTGACCTTCCAGTACAGCGCCATGAACGAGACCTTCTTCAAGGGCACCTACAAGCTGCCCCCCGCCCACTGGTTCACCTACAAGGACGGCAAAATGCAGATCGAGCGGTACTGGGACGCCGATTTCCGCCACCCCACGACCCTATCTTATGAGCAGTGCGCCGATCAGATCGATGCCCGCGTGCGGGAGAGCGTCACCGCCCACCGCATCAGCGATGTCAAGGTCGGCTCCTTCCTGTCCGGCGGCGTGGATTCCAGCTATATCACCGCCTGCCTGATGCCCGATGAGACCTTCTCGGTCGGCTTTGCCAGCCCGGACGGCACCCACAAATTTGACGAAACGACCGAGGCCGGGGAGCTTTCCGACAAGCTCGGCATCAAGAACTACCGCGAGATGCTGACCAAGGAGCAGTGCCTTGACGCCTTTGCGGATATTCAGTATCACATGGACGAGCCGCAGTCCAACCCGTCCAGCGTGCCGCTCTACTTCCTGTGCCAGCTGGCCCGCCAGCATGTCACGGTCGTTCTCTCCGGCGAGGGCGCCGATGAGATCTACGCCGGCTATGAGTGGTACGCCGACACCCCGCTGATGCAGAAGTACAAGCGCCTGCCCGCACCGCTGCGCCATCTGGCCAGCGATGTGAGCCAGCAGCTGCCCTACTTCAAGGGGCACGACTTTATCATCAAGGGCAGCGGCCGCCCCGAGGACTGGTTCATCGGGCAGGCCCATGTCTTTGAGGAGAAGGATGCCTACGATATCCTGAAGCCGAAGTACCGTGTCGGCCCCACCGCCCGCGAGGTCGCAGCGCCGATCTATGACCGCGTGAAGGATCTGAGCGAGCTGGAGAAAAAGCAGTACCTTGATCTGAATCTCTGGCTGCCCGGCGATATTCTTTTGAAGGCCGACAAGATGAGCATGGCCCACAGTCTGGAGCTGCGCGTGCCCTATCTGGACCGCGAGGTCCTGCGCGAGGCCGAGTGCTACCCCGACAGCTACAAGCTGCGCGGCGATACCAAGGCCGTGCTGCGCACCGCCGCCAACAAGACCCTGCCCGATGCCTGGGCCAACCGCACGAAGAAGGGCTTCCCGGTGCCGATTGCCAAGTGGCTCGAGGACCCGGAATTTTCTGCCAAGGTGCGCAAAAGCTTTACCAGCGATGTGGCCGCCGAGTATTTCGATCAGGACAAGCTGGTCGCCATGCTGGGCGACCCCAAGCACGAGCGCCGCAAAATCTGGACTGCCTACACCTTCCTGACCTGGCATGAGCAGTTCTTTGAGAAGTTTGATGCGTGAGAGCCTTTTAAAGATAAAAGATAATAGATAAAAGATAAAAAATATGGTGGATCGCGTCGCTGCGCTCCGCTCAAAAAATCTCGTTTTCGACCAGCGGGAGAAAACTCCACATTTTTTATTATCTATTATCTTTTATCTATTATCTTTATAAAATCGGAGATGTTCCCAATGTCTGATATTATCCCTGTATTCCTTGGCGCAGACCTGAACTGCTACAACTTTGCCCGGGCCTTCCATGAGGCTTACGGCGTGGAGAGCTACGCCTACGGCCGCTACCCGATGGCGCCGACAAAGTATTCCAAGCTTGTACACTTTACCACCGTGCCCGATATGGACAACGAGGATACCATGCTGCGTATTCTGCATGACTTTGCCGCACAGCATAAGGGTAAGCGCCTTTACCTGTTTGGCTGCACCGATGACTACGCCGCCATGATTATCCGCCGCAAGGCCGAGCTGAACGAGTATATTGCCCCCGGCCCCGCTGCCGACCTGTACGGCTCGATCCAGAAAAAGGCCGAGTTCTACGAGGTCTGCGATAAGTTCGGCATCCCCTACCCGGACACCAAGATCCTGACTGCCCCGGTGGACGCCGCCGAGCTGACCGAGGAAAAGCTTGGCTTTGCCTACCCCATCATCGTAAAGCCATCCTCCAGCGTTGACTACTGGAAGCACCCCTTTGACACGATGAAGAAGGTCTACACCGCCGCCACCCCTGCCGAGGCCGCCGAGATCGTGCGCACCGTCTACGCAAGCGGCTACCCCGACCGGATGCTGCTGCAGAAGCTGGTCCCAGGCGGTGACGATCATATGCGGGTGTTGACCGCCTTCTCGGACGAGAACGGCAAGGTCCGCGCGATGTGCTTAGGGCACACGATGGTCGAGGAGCACACCCCCCATGGCCTTGGCAACCACGCCGCCATCATCAGCGAGGATACGACCTCCCTGCCGCTGGTCGAGAATATCCGCAAAATGCTGGAGGCCTGCCACTACACCGGTTTCTCCAACTTTGACATCAAGTACAGCGGCACCCCCGGTGACTACCGCGTGTTTGAGATCAACCTGCGTCAGGGCCGCAGCAACTACTATGTCACGGCCACCGGCATGAATATTGCCCGGCTGGTCGTAGAAAAGTGGAATGACGGCGGCACAGACTGTGTGCTGAACAAGAACGAGGTGTTCTGGCATCATGTGCCGGCGCAGGTGGCCTTCACCTACACCGAGGATAAGGACCTCGTCGCCCGCGCCAAGGCGCTGAAGGCACAGGGCCGGGAGGCCTGCTCGCTGCTCTACAAGCCGGACCTTATGTGGAACCCGGTGCGCTACGCTTGCGTGCTGGAGCAGCTGCGCCGCCAGTTCAAGAAGTTTAAGAAATATTACCCGGTACAGAAGTAAGGGAAAAGGCTTCTCCCTTTAGGGAGAAGCTGTCCGCGAAGCGGACTGATGAGGGGCATGTCTGCCGATGCACCCCGTAAGCGGGCGGCCACGATACCCCGCCCCTCATCCGGCCTCGCAGGCTCGGCCACCTTCCCCCTCGGGGGAAGGCTTTTTAATAAAAAGGAAGTTTTTGTATGAAGTTAAACGACCTTGTCAACCACATTCCCCACACCGGTGCATCGGACACCGACATCACCGCGATCACCTACGATTCCCGCAAGGCCTGTGCCGGTTCGCTGTTCGTCTGTCTGGTGGGTGCGTGGCTGGACGGCCACACCTACGCCGAGAGCGCCTATGCAAACGGCTGCCGCGCGTTTCTTGTCGAACATACGCTGGATTTACCCGCCGATGCGGCCCAGATCGTGACTGAGGACACCCGCGCAGCGCTGGCCGTCATCGGGGCAGATTTCTACGGCAACCCTGCCGACGAGCTGCACCTGATCGGCATTACCGGCACAAAGGGCAAGACCACGACCGCGCTGCTGACCGCCGCGATCATGACCGAGGCCGGCCTGCCCTGCGCCTACATTGGCTCAAACGGTGTGGATATTGCAGGCTGCCACGAGGCCACCGCCAACACCACCCCTGAAAGCCTTGAGCTGCACCGCCTGTTCCGGAAGATGCTGGACGCCGGTGTGCATCACTGTGTATTGGAGGTCAGCAGTCAGGCCCTGCGCCACCACCGTGTGGACGGCGTTCCGTTTGAGGTCGTGGCCTTTACGAACCTGTCGGAGGATCACATCGGCCCCGGCGAGCACCCGGATTTTGAGGACTACAAATGCGCAAAACACCGCCTGTTTGCCGAGTACAACGCCCGCACGATGGTTTACAATGCAGATGACCCTTACAGCGATTTCATGCGCGATGGCTTTCGTGGTGAGCAGGTCAGCTTTGGCATTAAGGCCGAGGCCGACTACCGCGGCGTGATGCTGGCACAGTATCGCAGCAGTACCGCGCTGGGCATTGATTTTGTATGCCGCCATGCCGGGCAGAGCACCCATGTTGAGGTCATGTCCCCCGGCGCGTTCAGCGCATCCGATGCGCTGTGCGCCATCGCACTGTGCGGGGCATTCGGCGTAACGCCCGCGCAGGCTGCCGCCACACTGGCCCACACCCCTGTGCAGGGCCGGTTTGAGGTCGTGGAGGGTCTGCCCGGCCGCACCTTTATCGTAGACTACAGCCACAACGGTCTTTCACTGACCAGCGCCCTGCAGACGCTGCGCGCCTACAATCCGCACCGCCTGATCTGCGTATTCGGCTCGGTCGGCGGCCGCACGCAGGTTCGCCGCCGCGAGCTGGCCGAGGCCTCCGGCAGATATGCCGACTACACCGTTATCACGAGCGACAATCCGGACAACGAGCCGCCGGAGGATGTCATCCGCGACATTGCCAGCTATATGCCCCCGGATGCCCCCTACACCTGCATCACCGACCGCCGCGAGGCGATCTATGCGGCCGTAAAGATGGCACAGCCCGGCGACATCGTTCTGTTTGCGGGCAAGGGCCATGAGAATTACCAGATCATCCACGGCAAAAAAGAGCATTTTGTGGAGCGGGAGATCATCCAAGAAGCCTGCGCAGAGTTAAAGAAGTAAAAATACAGCCCTTGATTCAACCACGAATCAAGGGCTGTATTTTTGCTTGTAGACTTTTCTTACGCGCCCGCCAGCGGCAGCAGCAGCACGGCGGCCAGATAGAGCATATACAGCACCAGACATGCGCCGCCCTGCCACCGCCGCAGCGTATGGCGGCAGAGCGGCGGCAGCAGCAGCACCAGCGCCATGGCCGCGCAGACCGGGACCTCATAGCTGCGGAACTGGGCGCCCACCGGCAGTCTGTGGCGGTACATCAGGCTGGAAAGCGGCAGCGCCAGCGTCAGGTTCAAAATTGCGCTGTTCAGAAGCTGAATCGGCAGTGAATCCGGCGGGTAGTACCGGCAGCGGATCGAAAACCGCTTCCAGACCGAGCCGAGCGGGTGGTCAAGCGCCTCGACCAGCAGCGGGATGCAGAACCCCAGACTGATGAGCGTTGCCGCCCAGAGGGCCTGAATCGTGCCGGTCAGGTTGGCCAGCGTTGTGGCGCTGTAGACCAGCGCCCGTGCCCCGGAAAAGAGCAGCGCCAGCCCGCCCAGCACACCGGCCAGATTTTTCAGCGCGTTCCAGACGCTCATGATCGGGAAGGCCATCGTATAGGCGGTATAGCCATACTTCTGCGCATCCAGCTGCCGGCGGGGCGTTTCCTCCGAGGTGGAGAGCGCCTCGATCGTCTCGCCATAGGTAAACCTGTGCTGAAAGACAATGCTTGTCAGCACGAACAGCACAAACAGCCCCATCAGCAGGCCGGTGCCGGTGTAGCTCAGCTCACCGTCCCGCACAAAGACCGCCAGCACACCGCAGGCGGCCAACAGAAGCACGGCCTTGCGGCAAAGCTCATCACGGTCAGCCACGGCACACCGGCGGCGGCTCAGCAGGCAGACTGCCAGCGCCAGCCCCAGATTGGTAACGGCACCGGCCAGCGCCGTGCCGACCGCCAACGCCGTGACCGACATGCCTGCGGCAAGGAACGCCAGCATCAGTTGCGGCAGCGCCAGACAAAAGGGCGCAATCGTGCCCCCCACGACCCACATAGGCAGACCAAGCAGCGCGCAGCACCATGTGGTGCAGCGCCCCGCCAACCGGCTGCCCACCGCCGTGAGAACCAGACTGAGGGCGTAAATCAGAAGTGTTGCAAGTAAGATTTTCATCATCATATCGTAGGGGCGGATTCCATATCCGCCCGTCAGGTGGCTGCACGGTTCGGGCGGATATGAAATCCGCCCCTACAGGCTATACAAGAAAAGGGATGCCTTGCAGCATCCCCTTTTTCTTAGTACGCTACGCCCCAGACGACCATCTTCTGGGCGGGCTTGCCGCAGACCGGGCAGACATCGCTCAGCTGCTCCTGTGCAAAGGGCATGCAGCGGCTGGACAGACCGGCCTCGCTCTTCATGGCCTCCTCACAGGCCAGATCACCGCACCACATCGTCTTGATAAAGCCAGTGTGCTCCTTGGCGATCTGCTTGACCTCATCCATCGTGGTGGCGCTGTAGGTGCGGCGCTCGCGGTTCTGCAGTGCGCGCTCATACAGGTCCTTTGCCAGAGCCTCCATGGCGGCGGGGATGGCCGTGGCCAGATCCTCAAACTTGACAAACTGCTTCTCGCGGGTGTCGCGGCGAACCAGCACGCACTGGCCGTTCTCGATGTCGCGGGGGCCGATCTCAAGGCGGACGGGCACGCCCTTCATCTCCCACTGGGCAAACTTCCAGCCGGGCTGCTTATCGCTGTCATCCAGCTTGACGCGGGCATACCGGCCGATCTCGGCAGCCAGCTCGCGGCACTTGTCCAGCACGCCGGGCTTGTGGGCGGCCACCGGCACGATCACGACCTGAATGGGCGCGATGGCCGGGGGCAGGATCAGGCCGTCATCATCGCCGTGGGTCATGATGATGGCGCCGATCAGGCGGGTGGAGGCGCCCCAAGAGGTCTGGAACGGATACTGCAGCGTGTTGTCGCGGCCGGTAAAGGTCACATCATAGGCGCGGCTGAACTTGTCGCCGAAGTAGTGGCTCGTGCCGCTCTGCAGGGCCTTGCCGTCCTTCATCATGGCCTCGATGGTGTAGGTTGCCTCCGCACCGGCAAACTTTTCCTTGTCGGTCTTGCGGCCCTTCAGCACGGGGATGCACAGGTCATGCTCGGCAAAGTCAGCGTAGCAGTTCAGCTGCTGCTCGGTCTCGGCCTTGGCCTCCTCGGCGGTCTCATGGATGGTATGGCCCTCCTGCCACCAGAACTCACGGGTGCGCAGGAACGGGCGGGTGGATTTCTCCCAGCGGACAACGCTGCACCACTGGTTGTACAGCATCGGCAGGTCGCGGTAGGAGTGCAGCACATGGCTGAAATGGTCGCAGAACATCGTCTCGCTGGTGGGGCGCACCGCAAGGCGCTCCTCCAGCGGGTCGCTGCCGCCGGCCGTGACCCAGGCAACCTCGGGGGCAAAGCCGTTGACCAGCTCGCCCTCCTTCTTGAGCAGGCTCTCGGGGATCAGCACGGGCATGGCCACATTCTCATGGCCGGTCGCCTTGAAGCGGGCGTCCAGATCCTTCTGGATATTCTCCCAGATGGCGTAGCCATAGGGGCGCAGCACCACAAAGCCCTTGACGCTGGAATACTCTACCAGCTCAGCCTTGGTGCAGATGTCGGTATACCACTGGGCAAAGTCGACCTCCTGTGCGGTGATCGCCTCAACCATCTTTTTCTTATCGTTCGCCATTTTTCTTATCCTCACACTCTCTTGAACAAAAGCGGGGCTGTTGTTCAGATTCTTTCTTCCAGATAGTTGACCACATCGCCGACGGTGTGGAAATTCTCGATGTCCTCGTCGGGGATCTCAACGCCGAACTCATCGGACAGGGTGGTGATCATATCAATAACATCCAGACTGTCAGCGCCGAAATCGTTGACGATATCGCTGTCGGCGGTGATTTTTTCAGGCTCGACCTCGAGCTGCTCTGCCAAATAATCACGGATGCGGCTGAAAACTTCGGAATCCATACTTTAACTCCTTTTTATACACAGATATACATTTAATATATATCGTATCTTCCTGCGAATGTCAAGGGGGTAAGTGGTAATTTTTCCCCCGCACGCATAGGATTTGCGGGGAGGTGGGCCTATGGAGCTGAATTTCACAAAAATGCAGGGCGCGGGCAACGATTACCTGTATCTGGACTGCCGCAGAACGGGGCTGCCGCCCGATGCCGCCGCTCTGGCGGTGCAGCTTTCGCGGCGGCATTATTCCGTGGGGGCGGATGGGGTGATCTACCTCTGCCCGCCGCTGCTTGCGGACGGTGACGCCACAATGCGGATGTTCAACGCCGATGGCAGCGAGGGTGCGATGTGCGGCAACGGCGTGCGCTGTGCGGCGGAATTTTTATACACCCACGGTGTGCGGCGGGACTGCCTGCGCATCGACACGCCGCGCGCCGGGCGGCGCATCCTGCGCCGTGTGGGCGCAGGGCTGTGGCAGGCCGAGATGGGCCGCTTTACCGCTGCCGGGGATGCCGTGGGCGCGCAAACGCTCGGCCGCGGGCCGCTGCTGGAGCAGCCCCTCTGTGCGGGCGGGCGCAGCTGGCGGGTCAGCTGCGTGGCTGTGGGCAACCCCCACTGTGTCATCTTTACCCGGGAGAGCCCGCCTGCCGGGGAGGCGCTGGCCCGGTACGGCCGCGCACTGGAGCATCACCCGGCCTTTCCCGGCGGCATCAATGTTGAGTTTGTGCAGCAGCTCAGCCCGCTGGCTTTGACCGCTTCCGTGTGGGAGCGCGGCAGCGGGGCCACGCTGGCCTGCGGCACCGGGGCCTGCGCCGCAGCGGCCGCCGCCGTGCTGACCGGCCGCTGTCCGCGCGGTGCGCCCATTCTGGTGCAGATGCCGGGCGGCACACTGGAGGTGCAGGTGTGCCGTGACGACACCATACTGCTGACCGGCGATGCCGTCACGGTATTCTGCGGAACGGTGCGGCTTGAGCCTTGCAAAGCGCCGCCGGGTGTGGTATGATAAGGATAATATTATTCTGTCTGGAAGGAGGCTGTGGCCATGAATATTCACGAATCCGCAGAGGATTATCTCGAAAAGATCCTGATGCTGCAGGAGAAGAAGGGCTCCGTCCGCTCGATCGATATTGCGGTGGCCATGGGGTTTTCCAAGCCCAGCGTCAGCGTGGCGATGAAAAACCTGCGCGAGAACGGTTATATTTCGATGGACCCGGATGGCTTTATCAAGCTGGAGGCCCCCGGCATGGAGATCGCGCAGCGCATCTACGGCCGCCACCGCGCGCTTACGGCGTTCTTTGTGGCGCTGGGTGTTGACCCGGACATCGCTGCCCGGGACGCCTGCAAGGTGGAGCATGACCTGAGCGAGGAAACCTACCGCAAGATGATCGACTTTGCCGAGAAATCTACGCAAAACAAGTGACCCCGATGCCTGAAGCACAGAGGGCAGTGTGCGCCGCCGCGCCGCTGCCGCCTGTGCTTTTTTTGCTTGTCCGGGGGTGCCGTATGCCGAACGCAACATTTTTTCACAATCCACCGTTTCTGTTCTTTTTTTATCCACAATTATGCGGTATAATAAGAATATTAACCGCTCTGTGCGGCTGTGGGAGGAAACCAAGATGGCAAACGAAAAAATTCTGGTCGTCGATGACGATAAAAATATCTGCGAGCTGCTCCGCCTCTACCTTGTCAAGGAGGGCTACAATGTGACGATGGTCCATGACGGCTCGGCCGCGCTGACCGAGTTTGACAAGCTGCACCCCGATCTGGTGCTGCTCGATGTCATGATGCCGGTCATGGACGGCTGGGAGGTCTGCCGCAAGATCCGCGCCAAGGACAACACCCCCATCATCATGCTGACCGCCAAAGGCGAGACCTATGACAAGGTGCTGGGCCTTGAGCTGGGTGCCGATGACTACATTGTCAAGCCGTTTGACGCCAAGGAGGTCACGGCCCGCATCAAGGCCGTGCTGCGCCGTTCCTCCGCCAAGGAGGAGGAGAACAAGGGCGTCTACGATTTTGACAACCTGCACCTCGACATGAACCGCTATGAGCTGAAGGTCAAGGGCAAGGTCGTCGAGGCCCCGCCCAAGGAGCTGGAGCTGCTGGCCTGTCTGGCGGGCCACCCCAACCGCGTCTACACCCGCGACCAGCTGCTGGACGAGGTGTGGGGCTTTGAGTACTACGGCGATTCCCGCACGATTGATGTCCATGTCAAGCGCCTGCGTGAAAAGCTGGAGGGTGCCTCCGAGCAGTGGAGCCTCAAGACCGTCTGGGGTGTCGGCTATAAGTTTGAGGTCAGGGAATGAGCCGCCGCAACACGATCAGCCGCGAGTTTTTTGCGACCATCGCCGCCGTGCTGGTGCTGGGCCTGAGCGTTATGTGCGCCATCCAGACCGCGCTGTCGGCGGCCTATTTTATCAGCGAGCGCAAAAACTCGCTGACCGATGTGCTGAACGGCGCAACCGCGCTGAGCGAGCGTTTTGCCGATGAGGGGTCGATCGTGACCCGTCCCCTGCAGGGCGAGGATCTTGTCGAGCGCGCCCACAGCGGGTTTGAGCTGTTCAACACCACCTCCGGCGCGCTGGTCTTTATCGCTGACAAAAGCGGCAGCATCCTGCTGCACACCGGGGATGAGGCGTTCACCGGCGCGAATGTACCGCCTGCTTACATTGCACAGCTTGATGAAGGCAGCGATATTTTTGAGACCGGCACGCTGGACGGCGTGTACAACGCAAAATACTACACTGCCGGGCGGCGCATTACAGTCGGCGGGCAGGACGGCTACCTGTTTGCCGCCAGCCCCATGAACGCCTTAGGCAGCTACATGACCGACATGCTGGCCATGTTCGGCATTTCGGCCGCTTCCATCCTGCTGCTGTGCAGCGTGCTGTGCTGGGTATCGGCCCGCCGCATCACCGGCCCGATCGAGGACATCAGCGAGGCCGCGCGGCGGCTGGGCAGCGGTGATTTCACCGCCCGCGCCCCGGTGGACGGCTGCGTGGAGCTGGCCGACTTTGCGACCACCTTTAACAATATGGCGTCCCGGCTGCAGACCATCGACAATTCCCGCGGGCAGTTTATGGGCAACATCGCGCATGAGCTGCGCACCCCGATGACGACGATCAAGGGCTTCATCGACGGTATGCTGGACGGCACCATCCCACCCGAGGAGACAAAGCACTACCTCGGCATCGTCTCGCAGGAGACAGGGCGTCTGGCGCGGCTGGTCCAGAACATGCTGGACATCACCAAGCTGGAGGCGGGCGAGGTGCCTATCCACGCCCAGACCTACGATCTGTGGAAAACCGTCACCGATGTCGTACTCAGCGATGAGCAGCGCATTGAGGACGGAAAAATCGACATACAGGGGCTGGGCGGCGACCCGCTGCCGATTTATGCCGACCCGGATTTTGTGCATCAGGTCGTGTATAACATCGTAGACAACGCCATCAAGTTCACCCCGGCGGGCGGTGCCATCCGCTTTGCCGCTGAAAAGCACGGGAGCATGGTGGAAGTGCGCATCGAGAACACGGGTGCAGGCATCGCCCCCGAGGCCCTGCCCTTTGTGTTTGAGCGTTTCTATAAGGAGGACCGCTCCCGCGGCATGAACACGCGCGGCAGCGGTCTGGGGCTGCATATCTGCAAGATCCTCATCAACCTTTCGGGCGGGCAGATCCACGCCGAGAGCGAGGAGGGCAAATGGTGCCGGTTTGTGTTTACCCTGCCGGCCGGGCAATAAGGTTATAATTAGGAAGCGGACGCGAGATCGCGCCCGCTTTTTTGTGTAGAGAAAAGGCTTCCCCCTAGGGGGAAGCTGTCCGCGCAGCGGACTGATGAGGGGTAAAGTTATTGTAGCGACCCGCTACCGGGCAATAGAGAAACCTCCGCCCCTCATCCGGCGCTTCGCGCCACCTTCCAGTCTACGCGCTAAGAGCCGCCTTCGGCGGTTGCGCTCCGACACGCGCCTGCGGGCGCAGCCCCAAGGGGGAAGGCATTTTTAGTGAATCTGTAAGTTTCCCCGCCTCCCGCCCGTCTATATAGTCAGAACCCACACAAAGGAGGTACCAACATGAAGGACCGGGAATTGACCCGATTGCTGCAGACGCACCCGGAGGAGGGTCTGGAGGCAGCCATGCTTGCCTACGCGCCGCTGGTAAAGGCAGTGCTGAACCGCATCCTGCCGCAGAATCCCTGCGACCGGGAGGAATGCATGGCCGATGTCTTTGTCTCGCTCTGGCGCAATGCGGCCAAGCTGGAGCGCACCGCAACACCGCTGCGGCCGTGGCTCCTTGTCACGGCGCGCAACAAGGGCATCGACCGCTACAACGCCCTGCGCCGCCGCGAGGCACTCTCGCTGGATGACGGCCTGGCCGAAACGCTCGGCGAGCTGGCCGAGTTTGACCGCGCCACTGCCGATGCCGCCGACCTTGTCGGGGCGCTGGTAGCCGCCATGGCCCCGCCCGACCGGGACATCTTTCTGCGCAAGTATTATCTGCTGCAATCCGGCAAGGAGATCGCCGCCGCGCTGAACATGAGTGTTGAGAGCGTCAACACCCGCCTGAGCCGCGGGCGTGACCGTCTGCGCCGCCAACTGACCGAGAAGGGAGTGTACACCCATGCGTAACAAAAATTTTGATGCCGATTTGTTGAAAACGCTGAATGAGCAGCCGATGCCCGCCGCCCCGCTGACCGATGATGAATTTGCCCGCGTGCTGGACGCGGCCTGCGCCAAGCTGCCGCAGGCAAAAAAGACTGTCAAGCGCCGTTTTCCGTGGGGGCGGGTGGCCGCAGCAGCCGCAGCCTGCGTGGCCGTGGGGCTGGGCAGCGTCAACTTTGCCGCCCCCGCCGTGGCCGAGCAGCTGCCCGTGGTGGGAAGCCTGTTCAGCTGGCTGAACCGCGGCGGGCAGGACGACTATGTTTCGCTGCAAAGTGAGCAGCTGAACAAATACGCCGAGACGGTGGAAGCCACCGCCGAGAGCGCCGACACCCCCTACACCCTGACGCTGGGGCAGGTCTTTAACGATGGCGATTGGCTGCGCATCAGCCTGATGCTGACTGCCGAGGACGATAGTCTAGCCGGGTTCAACGCCATCGGCCCCAGCGAGGACGCTGTAAAAAAGGCGCTGCAGAACGGCGGCGGGCAGTACGGCACGCTGGTACTGGATAACGGCACGGAATTGAACGGCGGTGTTACCTTTGAAAAACGCGATGACCGCACCTTTGTGACGGGCATCAATTATCAGCTGTTCCTTGCGCACGATGATTTGGCCGGGCACACGGCCACGCTGACGCTGTCCGACCTCGTGGCCTGCAACAAGAGTATTCTCGAAACCGATGGCCAGAGCTATTGGCACTATGACTACGCAGACCAGACCCCGCTGCCCGGCAGCTACACGCTGACCTTTACCATTCCCGAGGTCAGCGATGCGGGCGTGCGCACGATGGATACACCCGTGGAGCAGAACGGCATCACCCTGCAAAGCATCACGGCCACGCCCGCCGCGACCAAAGTGCTGCTGTCCTTCCCGCCGGAGCAGCACTGGGTCAGCGTAAAGCTCTACACGGCAGACGGCACAGAGCTGGGCCACGAGCGCGGCGAAGGCGGCTGGTGGACGGACGGCGCATGGACGGCCGACCCGGCGGACTTTGACCACCCGGAACAATGCACCAAGGCCAGCTATGACTACTTTGCTGCCGTGCCGGAAAATTGCCACAGCCTGACGGTGAAGGTCTACGATTTTGACACCGATGCGGAACTGACGACCTTTACCGTGGAGCTGCCGTAAAGGCTCCCCCCACGGGGGAAAGCAGGAGTTTACTCCACCACCTCGCACCCCGGGAAGTACCATTTCAAAATTTCGCGCCAGCTCTTGCCCTGCTCGGCCATGGCTTTCGCGCCGTACTGGCTCAGGCCCACGCCGTGGCCGTAGCCGTGGGTCGTAAAGGCAAATGCGTTCTCCTCCGCGTCATAGGCCACGGTGAACGCTGCAGACCGCAGACTGAGCGCGCTGCGCAGCCTTGTCCCGGCAAACCTCTGCCCGCAGACCGACATCTGCGCCAGATACCCCGCTTCGTCCCGCACACCCTCGCCGAACCAGTCGGCGGGGGTGTTTTGTATCTCCTCCGCCGCAAGGCCAAGGCCCAGCAGGGCGGTATAGACCTGCTCGGCGCTGTAGGTGACGGTCGTTTCATACCCCGGCGCGTCAGCGTCCCACGGCGAGGCAGCCCCCTGCAGATACGGCACCGCCTGCGTCCAGACATTCTGGCTCGCCTCGGTCCTTCCTGTGCTGATGCTGTGGTAGCAGGCCGCAGCGGGCGCACCGTCCCAGCACAGCACCGCCCCCGCTGCAGTATGCGCCAGTGCGGCAAGTCTGCCATAACTGCTGTCGAACGCATCGCCCCAGCGCGCCTGCAGCACCTCAGCATCGGTCCAGCCTGCACAGCGGGCGCTGCTGCAGTCGAACGCTGCGCCGTTCAGGCTCAGGGCATAGCTGTGGGCGGCCACCATCTGGGCCAGAATGGCATCCTCGGGCCAGTCGGGCGGCATCTCGCTGGCGGCTGTGCCGATGAGAAACGCCTGCACGCTGACGGTGCGCGTCTCGCCGTCATCCTCAATAAGTATCGGTGCGGCCGCATCAAAGCTGCGCTCTGCCGGCACGGCGGTGGGCTGCGGCTGCGGCGTGGCGGTTTGCTGCGCGGCGGCGGGCGGCGGCTCACTGCCGGCAGCTGCGGGCCTTGCCAGCGGCAGCGCCGCAAAGGGCGCGGCAAGGGCCAGCAGAGTCAGCAGCGCCGCACGGCGGAATGTTTTTTTCAAGGGGCGTGCCCTCCTTGCAATTTGCGGCGCGGGGCGGTACAATAGGGGTATCCCGCGCGGCTTGTCCCATGTATATGCGGCGGCCGCGCCCTGTATGAAACGAGGCACTTTCATGAAAAATAAACATCCCAACGCCATTGCAGTGCTGGCTTTAGGGCTGGCCATGGCCGGTCTGCATCTGGCCGACCTGCTGCTCTGGACAGACGCCGACACCGGCTTTGCCACGGCGGGTTCGGTCTGGCTGCGGTACATCCCATGGCTGGCGGCGCTGGCACTGCCCTACCTGCCCGCCCGCCGCGCGGCAGCCCAGCCCGCCGGCCTGCAGGACACCTGCCGGCCGCTTGGCATCTGCATGGCGCTGACCGGCGCTGTGCTGGTCGCCGCCGGTTTTTCCGCCGTCAGTGTCGTTCTCTACGCCGTGCAGTTCCCCGCGTTCTTCTCCGCCGGTTACCCGGTGTGGGCGGCTTGGGCGGATTTTCTGCTGCCGGTTTTCTGCGGCGGCTGGCTGCTGTATTACGCCGTGCGGGCGTTCAGCGGCTTCGGCATGCAGCGCCAGCGGCTGGGCCGCCCGCTGTTGGCCGGGGTCGTGCCGCTGTTCTTCCTCTGGAAGCTGCTCTGGCGCTTTCAGTTCACCCCCGCCTCACTCCATCGGCTGCCCTGCTCCCTGCGGATTCTCAGCGCCGCAGCCGCCCTGCTGCTGGCGGTCGTGCTGCTGAAGGTATTCCTTGTGCCGGGGCTGCCCTGCGGCCACACGCTGTTTGCGGCGGGCACCGGGGCATTTCTGCTCTGCACCGGGCTGGAGCTGCCGCAGACCCTGTTTGAGGCAGCACGCGGCATGCTGGTGCTGCCGGACCTGCTGACCGGCACCGGCATCGGCCTGTTCGGGCTGTGCGGTCTGGTCTGCGCATGGCAGGCCTGCGGGGAGGAAACCGAATAACACCGCAGGGACGAGTCATACTCGCCCCTGCATTTTTGTACCAATCATTCCTCCTCCACACAGAACCCCTGCAGGTAGACCCTTGGTGCGCTGTAGCGGTCCAGCAGCAGCTCTGCCAGCGCGGGGGCCTCCCGCAGCGGCAGGCCCTGTGCCGGGGCCAGACGCACCGCCGCTGCGTACCGCCCGCCGTCCCCGGTCGTGACATAAGCGCCGCAGCGGTGCAGCAGCGCGGGCAGATCCCCGGGCATCCTGTCCGGCCTGCCGCCCTGCAGGGTCAGCACTGCGGCCTCGCCGTGGGGCAGCACGCGGATCACCGCCCGGCCGCCGCTGCGCAGCACCCCGCGCAGAAAGCTCAGCACAACGCCGTGCAGCAGCCCGCGCGGCAGTGCGGCGGGCTGCACATCCCCTGCCGGGCAGAGGTATAGCCAGCCGCTGCGGCAGGCTGCCAGCTCCCGGCAGGCATCGCACAGCATCTCCAATTCGGTGTTCAGCTCCAGCGCCTGCCCCGGAACCGGGGCCGTCAGCGCCTCGGCCGTCATAACCAGCCGCAGCGAGGATACTATGTCTGCCCCGCGCGCCGCAGCCGCCGCCAGTGCTGCGCGTGTCTGCCCGAAAACCGGCATGGCACTCCCCCACTTTCTCTGCAAAGTCTGCCCTTAGTCTGCCCCGTGTTTATGCCCGGCGCAGTGGTAATAGCTGGAATTTCAAAAAATGTACAGATTTTTTGAAAAAATCGTGTTAAAAGAATAACACCCCTCTTGCAGAAACGCTGCAAATGGGGTACAATAGTACCATACCGACGAGCGGGCTACCGCTCATAAGGTGAAAAAGACAAATCTTGGGAGGATTTCACTATGGCTGTTAAAGTTGCTATCAATGGTTTTGGCCGTATCGGCCGTCTGGCTTTCCGTCAGATGTTTGAGGCTGACGGCTACGAAGTTGTCGCCATCAACGATCTGACCAGCCCCGCTATGCTGGCTCACCTGCTGAAGTACGACACCGCTCAGGGCTCTTTCCTGGGCAAGATCGGCGAGAACAAGCACACCGTTGAGGCTGGCGAGGATTACATCGTCGTCGACGGCAAGAAGATCACCATCTATGCCATTAAGGATGCCAAGGATTGCCCGTGGGGCGAGCTGGGCATCGATGTCGTTCTGGAGTGCACCGGCTTCTACACCAGCAAGGCTAAGGCTGAGGCTCACATTCAGGCTGGCGCCCGCAAGGTCGTCATCTCTGCTCCCGCCGGCAACGACCTGAAGACCATCGTCTACTCCGTCAACGAGAAGACCCTGACCGCTGAGGATCAGGTCATCTCCGCTGCTTCCTGCACCACCAACTGCCTGGCTCCCATGGCCGACACCCTGAACAAGACCTACCCCATCGTCTCCGGCATCATGACCACCGTTCATGCTTACACCGGCGACCAGATGATCCTGGATGGTCCTCAGCGCAAGGGCGACCTGCGCCGTGCTCGTGCTGGCGCACAGAACATCGTTCCCAACACCACCGGCGCTGCTAAGGCTATCGGCCTGGTCATCCCCGAGCTGAACGGCAAGCTGATCGGCTCTGCTCAGCGCGTTCCCGTCCCCACCGGCTCCACCACCATTCTGGTTGCCGTTGTCAAGGGCAAGGATGTCACCAAGGAAGCCATCAACGCCGCCATGAAGGCTGCTGCCTCTGAGAGCTTCGGCTACAACGAGGATCAGATCGTTTCCTCCGATGTCATCGGCATGCGCTACGGCTCTCTGTTCGATGCCACCCAGACCATGGTTGCCAAGATCGACGACGACACCTACCAGGTTCAGGTCGTTTCTTGGTACGACAACGAGAACTCCTACACCTCTCAGATGGTCCGCACCATTAAGTACTTCGCTGAGCTGTAATCTGCGAGTAGCTTAACTGCGAATTAAATAGCTGAACCCCGCCCCTTCCGGTTTGACCGGAAGGGGCGTTTTTTTGCGCGCTGTGTATGACCGGCTTTAGGAAGCAACACCCAAAGATTTTTTGCGAAAAAGGCGTGATGTGTTATAGTCGGTGCAATAGAATAGGGGTTATAACAGGCTGCCAACAAAAGAGTGGGTGTTGACGGCCTTGTTGTGGTGCGATAAAATGTACAAAAATATAAGCAAAAGTTGTTGCATTTAACTATTGAATTTTTTTGCGCAAACATGCGTAACCGGTTGACAATATATGAACAAACCGGTATACTTATTGTAAATTCTAACAAAAAGAATGGGGTAAACAAAATGCTGGAATCCTTGAAAAAGAAAACCCTGCTCGGCAATTTGTGGTGCATCATCGTGCTGGGCATCGT